>ERZ857480.12416-NODE-19036-length-18795-cov-49.9461_pt1 | contig 18795 bp, 15 predicted proteins | sample MGYA00519767_ERZ857480 | MGnify/ENA primary metagenome ERZ857480 (study PRJEB31778, sample SAMEA3449210) | human gut metagenome | biome: human gut; feature: human-associated habitat; material: faeces | place: United Kingdom | collected 2010/2012 ...
AACCCGATATATTCGAATTTACTAAGGAATCATTGATATCCTCAAAGAATAGGTAGAGACGCTGTCCCTGGTCCGTGTCATACATCAGGTAGATGAACTTGCCGCCATCCACGGTTCTTATTGCTTCAGTGGGCATCGTCGTCAATATATAGTCCAGCGCATGCGATGAGCTGTTTGGAAAGTTAACCGTGGAATATCCGATATCCCTTCCATATATCAGCGGCTGGTACCGATCGCTTCTAAACTCATGTATCAGCTCTTCATAATAATATACTGGGATGTCCAGCTCCGTCTTTTCATCCTTGACAAGGTATTTTCTCAGGTGCTCCGCTACATCCACCTTGATCATACCTACGTGGTCATACTGTTCGGGGAGCATCCTGAGCGGCTCCTTGGTGGTCAGAGGCGTTGGCGTAACCTTATTCGCGTCCACGTTGCCTGTATCAGGGGTAGCAACCGAGGTTGGACTTGGAGAGACATCATACGTTGGATCAGGTACGGCTGCGGGGCCGCACGCGCTTAACAGGATAAACCCCGCAAGCACTATCGACAATAAATAATTCTTTTTCATTTTTAACCTCCTGATATTTATTATTAAATTGTACTGTCATAATCAACCGCGTAGTAGACGCAGCCGCTGTATGTAAAAGCATCGCTCGCCCAGTTTACCGCCCCAGGGTCTGTAACACCAGGGATCAGCCGCGACGCGCTTATGCCATCCTTATCAGCCCACGTCCCATCCCTGGTCTGATACCACCAATGAAAATTCCAGTACTCCTCTCCGGAAAGTACATCAATAAATTCCGGGTCGTACGCCAGCTCGGCCACGCCGTCCCCGTCAACGTCATGAAACCAGAACCTTAACACAACCCTATATTGATTCAGCCCTATGGGGGAATCATAGTTTGCAATCCTTTTATAGCTTCTATTCCCTAAATTGCCGTTCATCCATACCTCTGACTTGATTCTAAGGTCGTTAAGTATGTCGTCAAGCGACCTGTAGCTTAAACTGTCCCCGTTTGTGCCAAGTTCATCTTGACCTACATATCTTGCAATATCCAAAGCGTACCCCATGCAGTTGTGGGTCCTTCCATACGGCACCGACAGGTAGGGCCTGTTGCCATAGTAAAGAACGCTTTCATGATATATCCTCAGTTCCGGCTTATTGGGCGACGGCGCGTCAGAGGAATAAAACGCCGTTGAAGTAGAGGGATAGGATTCCATGTCCGACATCAGCAAAAACCCGCACTTGCTGTAGCTTCCCTGCATCCAGCCAAGCACAATGGGCTTTACCTCCATGCTGTACCATTCTCCGCTGTCGTTTACCGCCTTAGACGAAGCGTTTGTTCCTGTATAGCCCGGCTTATTCGCCCAGGTCAACGTACTGGAAGTCCATCCGGAGGTAACCCTGTACGCTTTTATGCTTGGAGTTGATCCTCCGTACCTCTTGACCCTCAGCTTAACGCTGGTGACCGCGCCTGCCGCTATATTGTCAGGCAGATTAAACTTGATATACGTCCTCTGCGTTCCCAGCGTAGGGCTGTGTCCCGTCCTAATGTACTGGTTCATATAGTAATTGGTGTTCGGGTTTTGGCTGTTTACATACGAGTCAAATGTATTATTGCTGCCCGTTATCATAACCGACGGATCGATAACCACCGGATATGCCCTGTCCGGGTCCGTTAGATAGGACTCGGCCACGGCTATCTTCAGCCGTATTACCCCTCTGCTCTCAATGACTTCGCATTTTACATCATCGGTATATGCGCCCGCGCTGTCCACCGCAAACAGCTCCCCCAGTTTAAATATACTTCTGCCGCGCCCGTCCTCAAAGCATATGGAGCCCCCATATTCCTTTATATGCAGGCCGTCCAGCTTAAGTTCAAAGGTGAAGCCGCTTTTCCCAGAGAACTCCTTTAGAACTATGTATTCCTTTACGCCATTGTCCGCAGCCTCATATACCATGTCGACGCCGGCATATACATCTTTATATATTATACTGCTGCGCCTGTCTATACCCAGCTCAGCCACGCGGCTTTTATTATATCTGTACGCTTCGGACTCATCCGCGTCCACCGGCCTGAACGCCACCGATGATTTGCCGTATTCCACAAGCACCGGATAACCCCCGATATTATCGGCAAACCTGACCGTATATGCGCCCGACTGGTTTTTATATTTATAATCCGTTTCCGCCTTTTCGCTCTTCTCTCCAACCAGGCGGTTTATTATATCGCAATACTTCCCCCTATTATCCAGGTAGTGAATATCATTTGAATAGACCGCCGTTTCGTATGTGCCGTCCTCAAGCAGATATGTTTTCGAGTTGCCGCGCCTTAGGCTTACAAGCTCCTTTACACGCGTCCGGTCCTCGCTCCGGTCAGCAGCGTACGCCTCGGCGGGCAATATAATCAAAAACGCCAGAATAATTGAAAGGGTCATTATGCGCCTGCATGCTTTCATCATTAAATCTCCTGTTTTAGGCAGCTGTCACTTCAGTTTTGTCCGCTTATCCGCTATATCATATAAATATGTTACAATAATTCATACACTAAGTCAAGTCTTGATTATATACCAATATTGTGTTTTTGATGTGGAAAAGGCCTGGCCTTACCTATTAAAAAGTTCTATATGTTGTAGACAAAATTAACCTAATTCAATACGATCCTGATGAACGGGCGTTTTTCTCATCATCCATGGGCATTCGTCGGGCATGTTCAAAAATTGGACAGTCCTTTAAGAGTCGCTATAAATATTTAATAATGATCAGTCGCATAAATTGGGCAGGCGTCAGGAGGACGTCTGCCCGTTAGATGTACAAGTCTCATTACTTTGCTTTTAGCGAGCGTTCATACGTGTCCCTATATATACCTACTCCACGCAGGCGAGGGCTATTATCGCGTCCGCTATCATGCATGTGTTGAACATCATATCATCTATGCTTATCGATTCGTTTGGCATATGCACAAGCGCGGGCACGCCTGGCCTTTCACAGCCGAAGGCCACCGCATTCTCCACAGCGCGCGCATACGTGCCGCCGCCGATCGCAAGCGGGGGAAGGTATTCGCCGGACCTTTGGGCATACACGTGAAGGAGCTTGCTTACAAGCTCGCTGTCCGGACTTACATAGTGCCCGGGCTGTATGCTGCTGCCCGACAGCTCCAGCCCTATTGGGGCGAACGCTTTTACTACCGTATTCAGCGCGTCCTCGGCTTTGCGCGACGTTGGAACCCTCATATCGATTGCGAACTCGGCCAAACCGTTTTCATCCCAGTGCATTACCCCCGGATTAAGCGTCATTCTGCCTGAAGCGTCGGTAAGATCAAGGCCGAGGCTCTCCCCATGCATATCCATCCTTAACAATTTATGAATGGCTTCAATAAGCTTTCCGTCCTCACCTTCCAATCCAAGCCTGTTTAAAACATCAAACATTGCCTGAAGCGCGTTATTGCCCGATTCGGGCATGGACGCATGCGCGTTTAAACCAATGATTTCAATCCTAACGCCATCTCCGCAGGGTTCGCATGAGCACTCAAAGCCGCTTTCAGCCCTGAATTCGTTTACAATGGGCAAAACCCTGGCCTCATTCAGCATAACGCTGGCCACAGCCTTTCCGCATACCACGTTTGGACGGGTTCCGGCGTCCAAACGAAGCTTTGAGCTGAACCTTCTTATAAATGTTGCATGTACGATGCCCTTTTCCGAGTTTACCACCGGATAATCGGCGTCAGGAGAAAACGCCATATCGGGCATTTTCTCATGCTCATAGTAATGACTCATGCAGCCCCAGCCGCTCTCCTCATCGCATCCAAGCATTATCCTCACCTTCCGGCGCATCTTGAGTCCCGCGGCCTTGACCGCGGCAAGGGCATAGATCGCGCTGATGGCGGGACCTTTATCATCCATAGTACCCCGGCCGACTATATTTCCATCGACGATTTCAGCCCCATAAGGCGGATGGTCCCAGCCTTCGCCCTCGGGAACTACGTCAAGGTGGCACATAATTCCCAAGGTTTCTTCGCCCTCACCATGGTCAATAAGTCCAATGTATCCGTCCATATCGCGGGTTTCAAAGCCAAAACCCTTTCCCAACTCAAGTGCATGATCCAAAGCGCGTTTAACATTGGCGCCAAAGGGCGCCCCAGCCTCCGCCGTCCCTTCGACGCTTGGTATCCGCACAGACTCTTGGAGGGCCTTCACGATCTCATCCTTATGATCGCTTATCCATCTGTCAACTATGGCGTTCATAATCTAATTCTTCCTCCTGTGTTCATCGTTATTTGTTAATTTAATGCTCCAAATCCACGGCCAACTACTTCGCGCGTTTCTATGACGGATACCATCGCTTTTGGATCCCTGGTGTATACAATACGTTTTAAAGCGGAAAGCTCCACCGTCTTAACGATACAGTACACTACCTTTCGCTCAGCGCCGGTATAAGCGCCCTGTGCGGGTATGTATGTAACGCCGCGATGCATTACCGTCATAACCTCGGGAGCGATTTCGTCCCACTTGTCCGAGATAACAAACACCGTTACAGTTCTATTCAAGCCCTGAACCGCGTAATTGAACGCAACGTTGCTTACAAACATCGCTATCATTGAAACCAGCGCTATCTCTATTCCCCTTACAAAGCCCAGCACGCTCATAATGATGATGTTGAACATTATATTTATCGTACCCATCGACATGGAAAAGCGTTTCCCGAGTATTACGGAAATTACGTCTATTCCTCCAAGGGTAGCGCCCCTTCTCACCACCGGCGCGCCGCTGATGCCTATGACAGCGGAACCTACAGCCGCGGCCACCAGCTCGTTTTCGATTACAATGTTAAAGTTTTTTGTTAAAGCCAACGCTCCGGACAATACCAGCGTTCCTATTACGCTGAATATTATGAACTTTGCGTTAAGGTACTTAAGGCCGATAATGCTTATCGGTATATTGAGAATTATTATTGGTATCCACGATGGTATATCAAATACATAGTCCAACAGAAGTGCCACTCCCGTTACGCCCCCGGAAAGAAAGCTATGCGGCACATAAAAGCCATTTATGGCGAGCGCCTGTATAAAGCAGGCGGCTATTACGATAACAAATGTTACCGCATCCTGCTTAAGGTCAAATTTTGTATTAATATTGCTTGTTGGCATCCGTTTATTAAGCCTCCGATTTAGCACTCAGAAGAGTATAGGCGCTTTGGCCCAATCAGTCAACAGGGAAAATGCGATTTAAGCTAAAAACGGGTTTGTGAAAAACTGATGGAACACAAACTGGTCCAGCAAAACTAAAATGCCTAGCAAGGCCGTATATATCGCAAACGCGTTCAGATTCTTTTTTACAACAAGCCTGATCATTAGCTTTATCGCCAGATATCCGCTTACGGCCGCCATTATCATCCCGATTATAACCGGCATCCATTCAATGTTTGAAACGCCCGTCTCGACTATGTCAGGAATCTGAAGAATCAGCGATCCCAATATGGCGGGTATTGAGAGCAAAAACGAGAACTCAGCCGCCTCCTGTTTTTTTAGCCCGAAGAACGTAGCGCCGGCAATCGTAGATCCTGACCTGGACACCCCTGGAAGGATAGCTATGCCCTGCATGAATCCAACGCCTATAGCCCCTGGAATTCGCAGCGCCGAGCGCCTTGAGCCATGCTTTCCAAAGGAGTTCATCATTAACAGCACGGCGGAAGTGAATAGGAACCCTATGCCCAGAAACGCCCCTTCAAACGCTTCGGTAAAAAAGTCCTTAAATATTACCGCCATCAGGGTCGTAATAACCGTGGCCGCTATGAGCAGGCCAATCTTCTTTTGAATTGGAGTGCGCATATATGCCTTAAGCTCTTTAAACCTGCCTGTAAAAAGCAGCTTTAAAAACCGCCCGATTGAACAGATTATCTCCCATATCTGGCGCCAGTAAACCGCAAATACAGCTATAAGCGTTCCCACATGCAGCATCACGGTAAAGAACATAGCCCCTTCTTCAATTCCAAATATGGTATGTAAAAGCACCAAATGTCCCGAACTGGAAACGGGAAGAAACTCGCAAAGTCCCTGGGTAAGCCCTAAAATAATGGCGATCCAGATCATCATGTGCGCCTCCTTGAAGGATTTGTCTTTTATTATATTCGATACCAATAAAAATAACAACGAAATTAAAGCCGGAACATTTTTATTTACATTTAGTTAATCGCTGGCGTCACTTTTGATTGCCTGGCTGGAATACTTGAAGCCCGCCTTGGACAACATATACCTGCGTATACAGCGCAATATAGAACAGGAGGTACCATCATGTCTCATGGTAAAGCAGGCAGCCAGACGATTGGCTGCGCGGTAACTAGCTGCCGCTATAACGATGAAGGAAGCTATTGCATGCTCAACCGTATTGAGGTGGAGCCATGCTGCGATTGCCATACGGGCGATCCGGCCGACGAAAGTCTCTGCGGAAGCTATATGGCCAAATAACGGCCTGGTATCTCGGTAACGCATGGGCCTCATACATGGCTGTGAACCGCACTATGCCATTCTAAGCCATGCAGGAGGCTCAATGCGTTTTATTTTTGATCCGCTCCCCCATCATCTTGGAACGCCCGTAATTTATTGTCCCTTTTGTCGTGGTTTGTCTTTATCTTAAGCTCATTTCCCATTTCGCTTGGAATATAGTATTTTCTTCCTCTTACGGATGGAGGCATATACTCCTGCTCTACTACATGCCCGGGAAAATTATGCGGATACTTATATCCTTTGCCATGGCCAAGCTTTTCAGCTCCCTTATAGGCCGTATCCCTAAGATGAATCGGAACGGGCTCGTCGATAGTATCCTTAGCGTCTGCAAACGCATAGTCAAGGGCTCTTACAACTGAATTTGATTTTGGACTTTCACATATAAAGATTATTGCCTGGGCAATCGAAAGCCGCGCCTCAGGCATGCCGATGAACTCAAGCGCATGGGCGGCTCCGACAGCCTGCAGCATCGCATGCGGATTGGCAAGCCCCACGTCCTCGGACGCGTGCGCGATCAACCGCCTGACGATGATTCTTGGATCTATGCCGGCGTATATGAGCCTTGAAAACCAGGCGAGGGCAGCGTCGGCGTCCCCGCCTCTAAGGCTTTTGCAAAAGGCGGACAGCATATCGTAAAACTGCTGGTCGTCAACGTTTACCGCCTTGTGCTGTATGGATTCGGCCGCTATCTCAAGCGTTATATGTATCCTATCGTCCAAAAGCGGCGTCGTAAGCACGGCCAGCTCTATCGCGTTTAACGCGCTCCGCGCGTCGCCGTTGGCTATCCTGGCGATATGCTCAAGCGCGTCGCCGTCCAGCTCAACAGGATACGCGCCCAGTCCTCTTACGCTGTCCTCAAGCGCGGCCACAACCGCATTTTTTATATCTTCAATGTCCAACGGATAGAACTGAAACAGCCGGCAGCGGCTGACTATAGCGCCCGTCATGCTGACCATCGGATTTTCGGTTGTAGAGCCTATGAAACGTATTATTCCCTTTTCAAGCGCCGGAAGGATGCTGTCCGATTGCGCCTTGCTCCACCGATGGCATTCGTCAAGCAGCAGATACGTAGCTAAACCATACATGTTAAGCCTCATCTCAGCGTCGGATATCACTTCCCTCACGTCCTTTACGCCCGCGGTTACAGCATTGAGCTTAATAAAGTTAGCGCCTGTGCTGTTGGCCACTATGGACGCAAGCGTCGTTTTGCCGCATCCGGGAGGCCCCCAGAAGATGGAGCTTTGCAGCGTATCCGTTTCAATAGCGCGGCGAAGCAGCCTGCCTTTTCCAATAATATGCCGCTGGCCTATGAATTCATCCAGGGTACGGGGCCGCATACGGTCGGCCAAAGGCGTTTTAATTTTAGCGTTCTGGGCAAATAAGTCCATATTGCCTCCATCCATGCTTTATCTTAGTGCATCTTCTTCATTCCAATATAAATTATACTGCCTACTTGGTGATTGCACAACACACAGGGCTTACTATATAATACGTGACATGAGAAGACAAATTAATCTGCTGGACGAGTCCATACGTCCCGAAAAGATAATATGGTATTTAGCCTGGCCCACTGTGCTTGAACAGCTTCTTATAACGGCTGTTCAGTATGTTGACACGGCCATGGTAGGCTCATTGGGCGCAAACGCAACCGCCGCGGTTGGTTTAAACGCATCCACAACGTGGCTGATAAACGGTATTTGCGCAGCGCTTGGCATCGGCTTTTCGGTGCTTGTCGGCCGCAGCATAGGCTCTGGAGACCATGATAAGGCTAAGCGGGTGGTACGGCAGGCCGTGTTGGCAATAGCCGTGTTTGGCGTGGCTTTGACCGCTCTGGTACAGATTGCGGCCCCATTCCTTCCACGGTTTTTGGGGGCTGAGCCGGACATCTGGAGCGATGCGAGGGCATACCTGTCCATCGTTGGCGCCGCTTATATCTTTAATGTATCCGTCAATGTTTCCGCCAACATAATCCGCTGCTCGGGAGATACGCGAACCCCGCTTATATGCAACATCTTTGCAAACGTAATCAATGTTGTTCTCAACTTCCTTTTAATATACCCAACCAGGAGCATCGATATATTCATACATCCCTCCTTTATGGCCGAGCCGCTTATCAATACAAGCTTTTCGATGTGGGGCGCCGGCCTTGGGGTAAGGGGCGCGGCCATCGCAACCGCCATATCCATAGCGGTATCGGGAGTAATCCTGTTCGCAGCCCTGTTTAAAAAGGACTATCCGGCAAAGATAAGCATAAGGGATAAATTCCATTTTCAAAAGGATGTTTGGAAGGAAACGCTGCGTCTGGCCTACCCGGTCGCTCTTGAGAGGATCACCCTTTCAACGGGCCAGATTTTAATGACAAGGATTGTTACAGGAATCGGTACGACAGCTATCGCGGCGCATCACCTTGCAATAACCGCCGAATCGATTACATATATGCCCGCGTTTGGTTTTTCGGCTGCCGCCACTACGCTGGTGTCCCAAGGCCTTGGCGCAAACAAGCCCGAGCTTTCAAAACGCCTTAGTAAGTATTGCGTTATAGGCGGCGTGATATTCATGACCCTTATGGGCTTTGTGCTTTACTTCTTCTCGCGGCAGCTGATAACTATTTTTACCCCTGACGCCGAAGTTATTGAGCTTGGGGGCAGGGTTTTGCAAATTGAAGCATTGGCTCAGCCGTGCTTTGCGCTGGCCATGGTAATATCGGGCGTCCTGCGCGGGGCTGGCGACACAAAGTGGCCCTTCTACATCAGCGCCGTAGGCATGTGGGGCATAAGGCTTGGCATTGCTTACGTCCTTGCGTATCCCTGCGGTCTGGGCCTGCTGGGCGCGTGGTGCGGCATGGTGGCTGATGTCGTCGTGCGCGGCGTTTTAAGCCTAATACGCTATGCCAGGGGAAAATGGGTGCATTCCTGGCGTAGCCTGCATGGAGCTGTGAACGAAACCGAATGATTATTTGTCGGTTCAAAATGCTGTTTTTTGCCCCGGGCCATATATCGGCCCGGGGTCTTACATTTTACCTAGTAATCTCCAGCGTTATTATTTAGATATAAGGACATAAGCGCTGACAAGCCCTCTTTGAGAAGCCTGTCCCCGGTATATGTGCAGCCAAGGGCGGCATTTGGCCTGTTTGCCCCATGGAAGTCGCTGCCGCAGGTTACAAACAGCCCGTACTGCATTGCCAACGATATATGAAGCTGTCTCTGCCCCCGGGTTGCTGACGGATAGTAGGCTTCGACGCCCCACAAACCGGCGCGCGCAAGCTCGCCTACAATGGAATGAACATTTCCCTTTAGCTTGCATGGGTGCGCCATTACAGCTACGCCTCCGGCGCCGTCAATCAGCTCAATAGCCCTCTTTGTGCTAATCCTGTCAAAGTCAACATAAGCGGGACGGCCCTGCCCAATCAGCGTTGAAAAAGCGGCTTCCCTGCTTGAAACATAGCCGCAGTCCACCAGAGCGTTTGCTATATGAAGCCTGGTCATGGACGGGCTGTTTGCGCCCAGTCTGCCCTTTATATCATACCCCAGCGTGAACAGCTTACTAACCATCCTAACGTTGCGCTCGCTTCGCCTTGCCATCTGATTTTTAAGCGCTTCGGCGAGCTTTGCGTTCGACGGATCTATACCAAGGCCCAGCATATGGATTTCTTCGCTGTGCATGGTGTCGATCTCAATGCCTGGTATAACAAATACGCCTAACTGTTCACCCGCAAGCATCGCTTCGTTAACCCCATATACTGTATCATGGTCTGTAAGCGCCAGCAGACCAATTCCATCTTCTCCCGCAAGCCTTACGACCTCGCTTGGGGAATAAGTTCCGTCGGATATGCATGAATGGGTATGCAAATCCGCCTTGTTGCCCCTATAACCGCATTTAAAATCCATATTACCTCTTGCTGATTATTTGCCGCCGAATTAAAAGCCGGTTAATATAACTTCGTCAACATGTGTTCTGATACTCAAATTATGGCCACTCCTGTACAATAGCTACAATCCTTAACAGAAACATGGGGCGTTTTTTATAATCACCTGATTTTATTACAGCCAAAAGCGGATGCGATATCCTCCGCATCCGCCATCAATCGTATATTACCTTTTATTCTTCCGGTTAGTCCCTGCCTGAGCTCCCCCATCGCCGGATTTGTCCCCCGAAACGTTTTTCAGCACCGCTTCAAGCTCCGCTTCCCTTTGACGTCTCAGCTCCTCCTCTTCTTCCTGTTCGCGCTTGTTCCTCTCGGCTATGTCGCGCTCCCGCTTATCCTGCTTTTCCTTATAAGAGACAAGGTTTACATCCTCACCCTTGTACATGGCCTCGAATTCTTCACCTGTCATCCTCTCGTATTCCATCAGCGCATCGGCTACGCGGTTAAGCGCGTCCATATCGGATGAAACTATCTCCTTTGCGCGCTCGAACTGCTCGTCTAGGATTGAGCGTACCTCGGAATCCACCTTGGAAGCAAGGTCCTCGGAAAAATTACGCATGTGGCCCAAATCCCTTCCTATAAACACTTCGGACTGCCCGCCAAGGAATATAGGCCCTATTTTATCGCTCATACCGTATTCAACAACCATGCTTCTGGCCGTTGCGCTCGCGCGCTGGAGGTCATTGTATGCCCCTGTGCTTATATCCGGCATGGCAATGGTTTCGGCCGCGCGTCCTCCAAGCGTCATTGCAATTTCATCCAGCAGCTTATGCCTTGTCATATGCGTCCTGTCCTTCTCAGGAAGGGTCATCGTATATCCCGCCGCCATCCCGCGCGGTATAATCGAAATTTCATGAAGAGGGTCGCAACCAGGCAGCTTCATAGCTATTATCGCGTGGCCCGCTTCATGGTAAGCAGTGGTGCGTTTATCCTCTTGCGTCATTACCCTGCTCTTTTTTTCCGGCCCCATAATAACCCTGGAGATGGATTCCTCTATCTCATCCATGGATATCTTTTCTTTTCCGAATCTTGCTGCCAGTATCGCGCTTTCATTAAGTACGTTCTCAAGGTCTGCGCCAGTAAACCCAGGCGTTGAACGCGCGATTACGCTTAAATCAACACTATCCTCAAACGGTTTTCCCTTCGCGTGTACCTTTAGTATCTCCTCGCGTCCCCTTACATCCGGATAGTTTACGGTTATCCTCCTGTCAAACCTGCCAGGACGCAGCAACGCGGGATCAAGTATATCAAGCCGGTTGGTCGCTGAGATGACTATTATCCCCTCGTTTGCCGAGAATCCGTCCATCTCAACGAGCAGCTGGTTCAGCGTTTGTTCACGCTCATCGTGCCCGCCGCCCATTCCGGAACCCCTCTGACGGCCGACAGCGTCTATCTCATCGATAAAAACTATGGACGGAGCGCACTTTTTAGCCGTATTAAACAGATCCCGCACCCTGCTTGCGCCAACGCCGACAAACATCTCGACAAAGTCTGAACCCGATATGGCGAAAAACGGTACATTGGCTTCGCCTGCCGCGGCCTTTGCCAAAAGTGTTTTTCCAGTCCCTGGAGGGCCGACCAGCAGTACGCCCTTGGGTATCCTGGCCCCCATCTTTGTAAACCGCTTTGGATTCCTCAGGAAGTCTACAACCTCTTTTAACTCGTTCTTCTCTTCGTCGGCTCCCGCTACATTTGCAAACGTTACATTTTCAGGATTTCCAATCGTCGCCTTAGCGCGGCTCTTTGCAAAGCTCGATATCTGGCGGCCGCCCGTCTGCGAACGCATCATGAAATAATACAGCAAAACTACTGCCCCGATTATTATTATGTAGGGCAGGATCATCTGAAACAGCGAAACACCCTCGGGCTGGTTCGTGCGATATTCAAACGGATAATCGGACGTGGTAACCTGACTCGGATCCTTACCGGTGGTTTCTGAGATTATAACGGCCATGTCCGCCGCCAATGTTTCAGTAGATGGTATATTACAATAAAAGTCTACTTTGCCTTTGTCAAAAAACTGCTCGGCTGTAAATTGTGAATCAGCATTCAAGCCATACAGCACGTCCGACTGAATCTGAATGGCCTGTACCCTACCCTCTTTTACATAAGTCAAAAAATCCTTATATGTAATCAGTTCAGGCTGCTCAGTAAACACATCGCTGCCGATAAGCAATATAACCACAAGGCCGATAACAGCTACAAATAATAGCATTCCGCCAAGCTTCTTCAAGTTTAACCTCCTATTGTTGCGCATTGTGCAAAACAATTCTCCAACTATCTTATGATACTACCATAAATGGCAAAGCTATTCAAAGGGGTTTACGGTCTTTTTCATAAAGCTCAGGTGAAAAAAATGTGAACTTGACCGCAGCCAATAGAACAGCTGAAAACGCTATTATATTTTACCTGCTAAAGCTATGCGGCATAATATAATATACGATTATGCGGCGTCCGCGCTGTAGATATCCCCACCGCCTTCATTTTTTACAGGCTGAATCCATTTCATGCTTAAATAGCGCCTTATGCACAGCACATTCTTTAACAGGTCCTCGCACAGGAGCATTATGACATAGACCCAGATAAACGGCATATTCAAAACCAGCCCGCACACCGCGGTAATGGGCAGTGCCAAAAGCCAAAGCGACAGCAAGTCATACTTCATGCCCGTCTTCGTGTCCCCGCCGGCTCTGAATATGCCTACAACGCTGACATACGGTATGTTTCTTAATCCCATTTCCAACCCGTAAATCAACAGCAGGATAGACGCGGTACTGTGTACCTCAGAAGCAATATTGAATATGCCGAGTATCGGCTCGCGCAACAAAATAACCATTGCGCCCACCACTACGGCTAACGCCGGAACGAGCAGCAAAAACCGCTTAGAGTATTGCTTTGCCTCCTCTATATCACCCGCTCCCACGCGCTTTGCAATCATAACGTTGCATGCGTTGCATATACCAATGAAAAACACAAATGATATGTTTTCCACCGTTCTGAATATGGTCAGCGCCGAGTAATTACCTGTACCCATGCGCCCGAACACCGCATTGTAGCCCATCACGCCCAATGCCCAAAGCGTTTCGTTTATAAGCACAGGCGAAGCACGCTGGAAAAATTCCGCCACGAACTCCTTTGAGATACTGAACATCTTCCTTATCGGAGGTACCAGCACATTCTTTTTAAATATGGAGATAACCAGAATGAGTATCGGGGAAAACAAGCCTGATATCGTAGTGGCAAGCGCGGCTCCTTCAACTCCCATGGCTGGAAATCCAAATTTTCCGAAAATCAGCACATAGTTAAGTATTACGTTTATTGCAACCGCTACAGCCCCTGATACCACGGGAAGCTTTACCTCCTCGGTAGACCTGAGAACAATGGAAAAAGTCTGGCTCAGCGCAACGCCAAGGTATGAAAAACATGCGATTTTAATATATCTGGCTCCTTCGGCAATCGCAACCTGATCGTTTGAAAATAGTCCGATAACGCTGTTTGGGAACAAAAATACCACTGTACTCAATATCAGCGCTATTGGGATATTGCATATCAGCATCATTCCGTATGCGCGGGATATGCCGTCACGGTCTCCGCGCCCCCAGTACTGGGCTATAAATACCGCCCCGCCCGACGCTATTCCAAACATCGCTATGTTCACAAAGAACGCTACTTGAGACGCTATTCCAACCGCGGCAATGGATACATCCCCAAGCTGGCCTATCATAAGCGTATCCACCAGGGACAGCGATGTGGTCAGAAGGTTCTGAAAAGCTATCGGCAGCGCCAGCCGAAGCATTGACTTCCAGAAATTCTTATCCTCGAACATTCTTAGTTTCATTTTGCGTCTCCTCCATTCTTGAATAGTTCGCTCCGCGCTGTGTCAAGTATCGCGCCCCCTATATGCAACCCCTATGATAGGAAGCCTTTTAAACATAAAATGGGACCCGACATGCGGCGCCAGGCCCCAGGTTACAGTTTGTTTCATTGATCCTATCATGCGCATGATAGGATCAAAATCCTATATCCACAATAGTTTATTATGTTCCCTGTTCCAACCGGCTGGAACAGGAGCGCGGCCGTTCCTGAGCCAGCTGCAACGTCCACATCCGCACAGCCCGAATAGACGCACAGCATATCCCTATTACCCGCACTTGGTTTTTTGACCCGTTCCGTACCGCTAATATGGCATTGCGCTATAGCGCCTGTTTCACGCTTCATCTAACTTCTCCCTGCACAGCTCATTTCATCCTAATATATCAGATTTAAAACTATATGTCACGCATTAAGCATCATATATTGTATTGGCGTATTCAACGATAAAGACGGTTCCGTAACCAGAACCGCCTCGTATGTAACGTAAATGCCAAATTGATTTCAGTCCAGTCCATTTCTTAGGCGGATATAATTCGCGGCTGCAATTTCCTAAGCAAATCCATATTGCATTCTATATCCTTTTTTGTCAGGGCCACGCTGCAGCTCAGCCTTTTTTCATCCTCTGGTTTATATGAAACAGGCATTTTGAAATAGTTCAGCCGCCAGCGCGGTTTATAAGGAACCCTGCCCATAAGGGCTTGAAGCATTTCAAAAGTCATTCCGGGATACAGCGTTGTCCTTACCTCATATTCAACCCCGCTCTCTTCCAGCACGTCAATGGAGGTTAATACCTTATCGAACCCGTTTTCAATACCGCACACCTCCTTATAATCATTAGGCAAAGCCTTTATATCCACTGCCGCATAGTCAAGAAGGCAAGCTTCCGTAAGTCCTTTGATCATCGAAGGCCGCTGTCCGTTTGTATCAAGCTTCAGTCGGTATTCCATCATGCGCAGCCGGCGCAGGAATTCAGGCAGGCCGCTTTGAACTGTCGGCTCACCGCCGCTTATAACAACGCCCTCAAGCAAGCCCTGACGCCTCTTCAAAAAGTCTAAGACATCCTTTTCGCCGATAGCCTCGCCATCAGGTTTAATCAGGCCGCGGTTATGACAGTAAAAGCAATCGAAATCACATCCCTTTGTAAATAACACACAGCTCAGAAGACCCGGAAAATCTATTGTGCTGCTCCTTTGAATGCCGCCAAATATCACGCGCCCAACTCCTCAGCCCTTATTACATACTTTATGCGCTCGTTGTACTCCTCCTGCTTGCCCTTGTGAAAGTTCTGAACTGGCCTCAGGTATCCTACAACACGGCTCCACACCTCTGTTTCCATCCCGCAGTCTGGACATGAATACGACTCGCCGTTTATATATCCATGATCCGGACACACGGAAAACGTCGGAGTCAGGGATAGGTATGGAAGCTTATAATTGCTAAAGGCCTTACGGATCAGGCGCTTTGCTATATCAGTATCCTTTATCTGCTCGCCAAGGTACAGGTGCAGCACGGTTCCCCCTGTGTATTTGCACTGCAGCTCCTCCTGCAGCTCCAGCGTTTCAAAAATATCATCGGTAAACCCTACGGGAAGATGCGTTGAATTCGTGTAATAGGGGGCGTCCTTGCCCGCTGTTATAATATTTGGATACCTCTTTTTATCCAGTTGGGCGAGACTGTAGCTTGTGCCCTCGGCAGGCGTTGCCTCAAGGTTATAAACATGCCCGGTTTCATCCTGAAATCTTGATATGGCGTCCCGCATGAAATCAAGGATCCTCAGGGCAAAGCCCCTTCCCTCGTCTGTTGTAATATCCTTGCCCATGAAGTTAAGACAGGCCTCGTTCATCCCGATAAGCCCTATCGTATTAAAATGATTATACCAGTAATCCCCTGTACGCTCCTTGACATTTTTGAGATAATGGGCCGAGTAAGGATACATCCCCCTTTCGGTCTGTTCCTCTATTGTTTTGCGTTTGATTTCTAAGCTCTCCTTAGCAACTTCCATAAGCTTGAGAAGGCGTGATTTAAACTCAGCCTCATCCTTGGAGAGGTAGCCCAGCCTTGGCATATTAAGCGTAACAACGCCTATGGATCCTGTAAGCGGGTTTGAACCAAACAGCCCCCCTCCGCGCTTGCGAAGCTCTCCTGTGTTAAGCCTAAGCCTGCAGCACATTGAAAGCGCGTCCTCGGGCGACAGGTCCGAGCTTACATAGTTTGAAAAATACGGTATGCCATACTTACAGGTTATCTCCATAAACCTGTCTATAACGGGGCTGTCCCAATCAAAGTCCTTTGTCACATTTATTGTAGGAATTGGGAATGTAAATACCCTGCCCTTCTTGTCGCCCTCCATCATGACCTCGCAGAACGCCAGATTTATCATATCCATTTCCTTCTGGAATTCCCCATAGGTTGCATTCTGTGGTACGCCTCCGATTATAACGGCCTGATCCTTAAGTGTGCGCGGAGGCTTAATATCAAACGTCAGGTTTGAAAACGGACATTGGAAACCAACCCGCGTAGGCACGTTCAAATTAAAAATAAACTCCTGCAGGGCCTGCTTTACCGTCCTGTAATCAAGGTTGTCGTAGCGTATAAATGGAGCGCAATAGGTATCAAAGCTGCTCCACGCCTGGGCGCCCGCAGCCTCGCCCTGGGTGGTAAACGTGGAATTGACTATCTGGCCCAAAAAGCTGCGCAGGTGTTTGGCGGGGCCTGACTCAACCTTTCCTGGAACGCCTCCAAAACCATCGGTCAGCAGCTGCTTTAAATCCCAGCCCGCGCAGTATGGTCCAAAAAGGCCAAGATCATGTATATGCATATCTCCTGAAAGGTGCGCGTTTCTAATAGTCTCCGGATATATTTCATGAAGCCAGTATTGCTTTGTAAACGTTTCCCTAATGTAGTTGTTCATTCCGTTTATGGATTTTTGGGCGTTTGCGTTCTCCTTTATACGCCAGTCATTATCTCCCAGGTAGTTTGAGAACATCTCTATAGTAGCCCCGATAAGCGCATTAGCCTCCCTTGCGCTGCGGCGTTTTTCGCGGTAAAGTATATACGCCTTGGATGTTCTCGCATGTCCATTCTCTATCAGCACCTTTTCAACAAGGTCCTGTATGGACTCAACATCCACTTGACCGTCAGGATAGAGTTCCTCAGCCAATGCCAGCACCTTGCGTGTCAGGTCCTCGGCCTTATCCCAATCGTTGCCTCCAACGGCGTTTGCCGCCTTGAATATTGCGCGTGTTATCTTCTCAGATTGAAACGGAACTATATCCCCACTTCGTTTGCGAATAGTTGTAAACATCAGATTATTCCCCTTTGCCCTGTATATTGTGGTGTTCGTTTTAAATTGTACCATATGCGGTATATCATTGCAATAGCAAACCAAAATATTGTAATATATAATTAGTCCATAAACATCCGCGTTCAGACATTGTTCCGCCTTTAATGCCGCATAGCTAAAATTAAAATAGATTCATAATCAGCGTTGACAAAACAGCTTTCATAACATATAATTAGTTCCGCGTGTTCTTTTGGTAGAAGTTTGAATACAATCCACCATATGCGCTGGGCATGTTCTTCACGGAAAAATGTGAAATTATCGGCATCCTGGCAGTTGATCACGCTATATGTCATATGACTTCGCAGGATATGTCCGTACCTTGAACGGTCGGTTCTAGTCTGCTCGTCTGCAAAATCAAGTATTTTACATATGCGCCCGTAGCTCAGCAGGATAGAGCGTCCGCCTCCTAAGCGGAAGGTCGCGCGTTCGAATCGCGCCGGGCGTGCCACGTCGGAGCAAGCTATGTATCGCTTGCTCCTCCTTTTCCGCAAACCGTCACGCTCTGCTCGGTTGCAAGCGCCCTCGCCGCAGCTCGCCGTCGCTGCCAACCGTTTGCGGGCATGAACGCCCCTCCCACTGAGGGCAACATCGTTTTTAACCGCCTGATGCAAGTGGGAAGCTATATTTTAGTCTTGTGATAGAGGCTGAAATATAGCTTTCCTTTTATAGAAACCTCCATGTTATACTGCTCATGAGCACATTAACAGGAAACATTGAGGTTTTGTTACGTCTGGAAATGTCATCGGGATACTGCAAAGCAAAAGACTCGGACCAATTTGGTTAATGGGGATAAAAGCGTGATATATCTAATGAAGTTATCTCTGCTTTACCGCGTTGTCCTGTTTGACCTTCTGGGAATTTCGGAAATTCTATACAGGGATAAACTTTTGGTGCGAGTCCAAGCCGACCAAGAAAATAGGATGAGTTCCAGAACATTTTGATATATAGAGTCAAGCGGTCAGCCATCACATTCCCTCTAACTTCTTCAGAAAAGTTTGTGTGACTTCATGATTATGTCAAACATGTCGAAGAGGATGAGCGGCAAGAAAATCATGGGGGAGAGCCAGGAAAGAGGTCTTATCGGCCGGTTGTTTGAACGGTTTTGGCGAGGGAATAGAAGCGGTGGGAGCCGTAAAGGCGTTTCTGAT
>ERZ857480.29338-NODE-45268-length-18507-cov-22.9761_pt1 | contig 18507 bp, 19 predicted proteins | sample MGYA00519767_ERZ857480 | MGnify/ENA primary metagenome ERZ857480 (study PRJEB31778, sample SAMEA3449210) | human gut metagenome | biome: human gut; feature: human-associated habitat; material: faeces | place: United Kingdom | collected 2010/2012 ...
AGCGGACCGCAGTGCGGTCCGCTTTTTCTCATTTCGATTCACTTTTCCGCTTTCTTCTCTTCCCGCTTCAAGCGCCATACGGCGAGTGAACGCACCAGAAGAACATTGATGAGCGCAAGACGCGCGTAGCTGTAGACGACATTCAGAAGGAAGTACGGCGAAATGTTGCTGTAATTGCCGAGATCGTCGAGCAGCAGCGGCATGACGCCGTAGCTCATCAGAAGCGGCAGCGCGACAAGCGCGGCAAACCAGCCGGCAGCGAGCCATGTGATTTCTTTTTTCGTGGCACTCAGCTTGAGCGCGCGGTAGGAGCACACCGTCCAGACGATCATCAGGATCATGGCGGCGAACTGCACCCACGAGATCGCAAGGCGCGCATAGTTCATCTCCGGCGTCCAGAGGCGCGTCATGAAGATGGTCGTCCATGAAAGGCCGGTCGCGAAGCGGAGGTAAAGGTCAACGCAGGCATAGACCGCCCAGCCGCACCAGAGACCGACACGGCTCTTCGCCGTAAGGCAGATAACGCCGCATATGAAAAACGGCAGTCCGTAAATCAGTCCCGCCAGCAGATCGCCGGCGAGTATCAGGCAGGTGAGCAGAAGAACCGCGCCGATACACAATAAAATCGTACCCACAATGGTGTGACGCTTTTCCCGCTCGGACGAAGTCTGCGGCGTGAAAGAGGCGGGTACTGCCTGTGCCGCGGGCGCGGCTGTTTCCGCTTTCGGCGCGTCCTCGCCGCGCACCAGCTCGTCAAGCGTCACACCGAAGAGCTCAGAGAGCTTTAGAAGCTTTTCAAGCTCGGGCACGGATGCGTCCGTCTCCCATTTGGAAACGCTCTGGCGCGAAATATCCAGTGCGTCGGCAAGGTCACCCTGCGACCAATTTCTCTGTGTGCGCAGGCGCACGATGTTCTCTCCCAGTGTCATGTGAGGGGTTCTCCTTTACAGAATTTCTGCGTTCAGCTTAGCAAAAAAGCGGCAAAAAGTCCACCAAGCGGGCTTGAAAACTTAGCAACCGACAGTTGCACCTCAAAAAAAGTGGGTGCGCTGCAAATGCAGTGCGCCCACTTTTTGAGTTTACATTTCGTAGTCCACGGCCACGCGGTCAGCGCGGATGGACTTGCAGATGTCGCTCACGGCGACATGGCGGGGATCGACCTTGTAGGCGTTCAGATCGTCCATGCTCTCAAACTCGGACACGAGCACGGCGTCGTAGTTGCCCTCGCCGATGTTTCTTGCGACCTCGCACTTTTTCAGCTGCGGGACCACGCCGTCGAGCGCGGCGAGCTTCGTAAGAAACTCGTCGGCCTTCTCCTCGGTGCCTTCACGGAACTTCCACATGACGATATGACGGATCATTTTTTCTCTCTCCTTTTTTATCTGTTGTTGTAGACCTTGATGGCCTTTTTGAGAATGTCCATGGCGCGCTCGATCTTGTGGCTCTCGATGACGTAAGCCATGCGGACCTCGTTTTTGCCCTTGCCGGGCGTCCTATACATCGAGGCGCCGGGGGCGAACATCACGGTTTCGCCGTTGTCGTCGTACTCTTCAAGCAGCCACGTCTGGAACTTGTCGGCGTCGTCCACCGGCAGCGCGGCCATCACATAGAATGCGCCGCCCGGCACGTCGAACACGACGCCGGGGATCTCGCGCAGCTTGCGGCAGAGGGTGTCGCGGCGCTTTTTATACTCCTCGCGCACAGCGTCAAAATACGCAGGGCCAACGCTGTACAGCGCCGTGCAGGCAACCTGATCGAGCGTTGCGACAGAAAGACGCGTCTGGCAGTATTTCATCGCGTGGCTCATAAATTCCCGGTTCTTGGAAATGAGGCAGCCCACACGCGCACCGCAGGCGGAAAAGCGCTTGGACACGGTATCGATGACGATGATGTTGTCACTCGCCCGCTCAGCAAATTCGCCAAACGACTGAAGCTTCTCCCCGCCGTAGACAAATTCGCGGTACGCCTCATCGCCGATGAGGAAGAGATCGTGCTTGACTGCAATGTCAACGAGCATCTCCATCTCCTCGTGGCTGAGCACAACGCCCGTCGGATTGCCGGGGTTCGTGACGATGATGGCACGGGTGTGCTCGTTGATCTGCGCTTCGATCTTTTCGCGGTCGGCATAGCGGTAGCCCTCCTCCGGCTTAGTCGGAATGGGGCGAATGCTCGCGCCGCAGGTATACGCCATCGTCGTATAGTTGGGATAGAAGGGCTCAGGGATCAAAACCTCGTCGCCGTCGTCCAGAATACACTGCATCGCGATGGAAAGTGCTTCGCTGCCGCCGTTGGTGATATAGATCTCGTCAGCGCCGAAGTGCATGTCGAGCTTTGCATAATACTGCCGGATCGCCTCGATCAGCTCGGGGATACCGGGTGATGGCGCGTAGGCGAGAACGGACGGCTCAAATGCCTTGACTGCTTCGAAGAATGCTGGAGGCGTCTGAACGTCAGGCTGGCCGATATTCAGATGGTAGATGTTGACACCGCGTGCCTTGGCTGCCACCGCATAAGGGTGAAACTTGCGCATGGGCGACAGGCCGCATTTTTCAACTTTACTGGAAAACTTCATGGAATGGTGCTCCTCCTTCTTCTTCGATCGCTTGCAAAAAGCTTACAGTCTATCAAATATTGAATTCCACTGCATGATATATTATAGTCTGCAGAAAAGCAAAAAACAACAAAAACATTTGCGCTTTAACCGCAATTTGCCGTTTCATCCTCCTGCATTGCAGGCAGTCTGCTCTCACCATAAACCTTGATGCCGTGTGCCTTGAGAAGCTCCGCCGTCACGCCGTCGCCGGATACAAGGCGGCGGGAAAACGTGCCGTCGTAAACAAGGCCGCAGCCGCAGCTCGGGCTTTTTTCCTTGAGTATAGCGGCCTTGCAGCCATTTTGCACGCACAGCGCGAGCGCCGCCTCCGCGCCGCGGCGATAATTTTTTGTCACATCGCGGCCGCTCGCCATCACAACGCGTGCTCCCTGCCGCTCGCTGGGGTCGCGCGGCGTCGGCAGTCCGCCGAGCTGCTCGGGGCAGACGGGGATCAGCTCATACCGCTCCGCCAGCGCGAGAACGCGCGCGTCTGCCTTGCTCTTGCCGTCGTAGCGGCAGGGCGTGCCGAGAAGGCACGCCGAAACAAGCACCTTATCCATGCCGCACCTCGATCTCTTCTCCGTTGAGCTTTGCCTCCGCGAGCGTTTCGCCCTCGTAGCGCAGCTTGAGTGAGAAAAACGGCACCTCCTCATCAAGCAGGCGCAGGAAGATCTTGTCACCCTCCCATGCAGGCAGCGCCAGAAGATCCTTCTTTTTGATCCACGCAAGCTCTCCCTCGTCGCAGTCTTTGAGCGCGCCGTCAAAACCGTCGGCGGTAAAAAGGTGCATATATTCCGGCTCCCACCGGTCGGAAACAAAGGTCACGATGCCGCGGTAGCGATAAGAGGTCAGCGTGAGTCCCGTTTCCTCCTTCGCCTCGCGCAGCGCGCACTCCTCTGGGCTCTCGCCGGATTCAAACTTGCCACCGATGCCGATCCACTTGTCGCGATTGCAATCGTTTTCCTTTTTTGTGCGGTGCAGCATAAGATATTCCTCGCCCCGCTCAATATAAATGAGCGTCGTATTCAGGGCGCGATAGATGTTTTTTCCCATGATGTTCCCTCCCCGCAGGACTTTTTGTCAGTATAGAAGATGGCGGCAAAAATTGCAAGTCGTGGCTTCGCGCAGAAAATTGTGTATTTTTTGATTTTAGGCTTGACTTTGGTCAGTTTTTTGATATAATGATTTTCGCTGTCGAGCATAACGATACGCAGCAGTATCGAAGTGGTCATAACGAGCACGACTGGAAATCGTGTGTACGCCAAAAGCGTACCGAGAGTTCGAATCTCTCCTGCTGCGCCAGAAAAGCACCACCCAACAGGGTGGTGCTTTTCTTTTTGAATCAGAGATTCGAACAGGGTGTGAGCGAAGCGAAAAAACGCCCCGGCGGGGCGTTTGCCACCCGCTGTGCGTGTCGCGGTGTGGTAACACCGCGAGCGAATCTCTCCTGCTGCGCCAGAAAAAGCACCACCCAACAGGGTGGTGCTTTTCTTTTTGATTGGGGATCTGCTTTATTCTCCCAGCGCTGCACCGGCGGCAAGCACTGCATTGCGCACGCACTCGGTGCAGGGGCACAGGACTTTGCCGGTCTCAACGCCCTTCAAGTCCTTGCAAATCGTTGCGCCGCATCTCTCGCGGAAGCCCAGAAGGATCTCCCGCGCATAGCGGCCCGTCCCCTGCCCGTCCGTCAGCATGCCGGCCGCCATGACCGCGCCCACGAGCGCGCCGCAGGTCCCCTCCATGCAGCCCATGCCGCCGCCATAGCCCGCCGCCAGCTTTTTCAGCGTCTCTTCTTCAAGCGGAAGCTTGTCGGCATAGGACAGCACCACCGCCTGTGCGCAGTTGCAGCCGGCTTTCAGCTCCACAGCCCGCGCCGCGCGTTCTTCGATCGTCATACGTTCTATCTCCTTTATCGTTTGTCTTTTTGATGCGCTTTGACCAGATCAATTGTTCACCTTATCCTACCCACAAAGCGGCGCAAAGTCAACCGCCGCCCGCCGCGGCAAGACAAAGAAAAGCATAGAATTTACAATTTTTTCTCCCCTCCCGTGTCCGGATATGGTATGATAATTTGAAATAGCGACCATACCACGGAAAGGAGATCTCCCCATGTCACAGGTGACCAAACGCGCGCTTGAGGCGTCGCTCAAGAATCTGCTGCTGCAAAAACCTCTGAGCAAGATCACCATCAGCGATATTACCGAGGACTGCGGCATCAACCGCATGACGTTTTACTATCATTTTAAGGACATCTACGATCTTGTCGAGTGGTCGTGTCAGGAGGACGCGAGCCGCGCGCTCGCGGGCAACAAGACCTATGAGACATGGCAGCAGGGCTTTTTGCAGCTTTTCAAGGCCGTGCAGGACAATAAGCCTTTTATTATGAACGTCTACCACTCCGTCAGCCGCGAGCAGGTGGAAAATTACCTCTACAAGGTCACCTATGACCTGCTTGAGGGCGTGGTGGAGGAGCAGGCGCGGGGCATGAGCGTGCGCGACGAGGACAAGGCCTTCATCGCAACGGTCTACAAGTATGCCTTTGTCGGCCTGATGCTCGACTGGATCAAGGGCGACATGAAGGGCGATCCCCAGCTTCTCGTCGACCGGCTCGAGCTTGTGATCCACGGCAATGTCAGCGCCGCTCTCGAGCGGCTGCGGATCGACAAGGCGTGACTTCTTTTTCCGTTTTCATCAAAATTGCAGAATTGATAAATTTCTTTACAGTTTTCCGGTCGGTGATAAGAAACTTATCACCGCCCGCTTTCTGCTGATTGTTCTTTTCCAAAAAGCGCGGTATGCTTTCACCATCGAAAGGAAAACATACCGTTGGCTCCCAAGGTTGAATGTGTTTCGTGAGCCGGCGGTTCTGCAAACAGTTGAAAGGAGAAATTAATCATGTATTATTCCAGCGGTAACTATGAAGCGTTTGCCCGTCCCAAGAAGCCCGAGGGCGTTGACAACAAGTCTGCCTACATCGTCGGCAGCGGCCTTGCGGCGCTGAGCGCCGCCTGCTATCTCGTGCGCGACGGCCAGATGAAGGGCGAGCACATCCACGTTCTTGAAAAGGGCAATTTGCCCGGCGGCGCGTGCGACGGCTACAAGTTTGAGAACCTTGGCTATGTGATGCGCGGCGGCCGCGAGATGGACAACCATTTTGAGGTCATGTGGGATCTCTTCCGCTCCATTCCCTCCATCGAGACCGAGGGCGTGAGCGTACTCGACGAGTACTACTGGCTCAACAAGGAAGACCCCAACTACTCCCTCTGCCGCGCCACCGAAAAGCGCGGTCAGGACGCCCACACCGACGGCAAGTTCAGCATTTCCGACAAGGGCGCGATGGAGATCATGAAGCTCTTCTTCACCCCCAACGAGCAGCTCCAGGACAAGAAGATCACCGACTTTTTCGATGAGGAAGTCCTGAATTCCAACTTCTGGCTCTACTGGCGCACGATGTTCGCCTTTGAAAACTGGCACAGCGCGCTCGAGATGAAGCTCTATATTCAGCGCTATATCCACCACATCGGCGGTCTTCCCGACTTCACGGCCCTGCGCTTTACGAAGTACAACCAGTATGAGTCCATGATCCTCCCGATGGTCAAGTACCTCGAGAGCCATAACGTCCAGTTCCACTACGGTGTGCAGGTCGCAAACGTCGAATTTGACTGCTCCGACCCCGCCCACAAGCTCGCCAAGCGCATCGACGTGATCCGCGAGGGCAGGAAGGAGGCCATTGACCTCACCGAAAACGACCTCGTCTTCATCACCAACGGCGGCTGCGTTGAGAATTCCTCCATGGGCAGCCAGAACACCCCCGCCCAGTTCAACACCGAGCTCAAAGAGGGCGGCGGCTGGGATATGTGGCGCAAGATCGCCGCGCAGGATCCGTCCTTCGGCCATCCCGACAAGTTCTGCCATGACCCCGAGCAGACCAACTGGATGAGCGCTACCGTCGAGACGCTCGACCAGAAGATCATTCCTTATATCAAGAACATCTGCAAGCGCGATCCCTTCACCGGCCACGTCGTCACCGGCGGCATCGTCACCGTAAAGGATTCTTCATGGCTCATGAGCTGGACGATCAACCGCCAGCCGCAGTTCCGCGACCAGCCCAAGGATCACTGCCTTGTCTGGGTCTACTCCCTCTTCACCGACAAGCCGGGCGATTATATCAAAAAGCCTATGCGCGAGTGCACCGGCAAGGAGATCTGCATGGAGTGGCTCTACCACATCGGCGTGCCCGAGGATCAGATCGAAGACCTCGCGACCAACAGCGCCAACACCGTGCCCGTCATGATGCCGTATATCGACGCGTTCTTCATGCCGCGCGCCTACGGTGACCGCCCCAAGGTCGTGCCCGACGGCAGCGTGAACTTTGCCTTCCTCGGCCAGTTCGCCGAAACCCCGCGCGACACGATCTTCACCACCGAGTATTCCATGCGCACGGGCATGGAGTCCGTCTACACCCTGCTGAACGTCGACCGCGGCGTGCCCGAGGTCTGGGGCAGCGTGTATGATGTGCGCGACCTTCTGAACGCGACCGTCAAGCTGCGCGACGGCAAGAAGGCCACCGACATGGACATGGGCTTTATGGAAAAGATGGCCGTCAAGAAGGCCCTCGGCAAGATCGAAGGCACCGACATTGAAAAGCTCCTCAAGGAGTACGGCGTCATCTAAGGATAAAAGCAAGCAGGATAGCAAGGAAATAATGAGAAAAGGCGGGAGCTAAAGCTCCCGCCCTCCCTTGGTTGCACGTTATGTCAATTAAAATCAGTTCTTTGTCAGCACACACTTGTCACAGGGAGTTAGGCCTCGCCCCATCGCCTCGGCCAACGTTGCCTCATAATAAGTACCACCATTGCAGGTACTGGAATAGTGGTAGCGTTTTCCTGTTTTCGTCACATAGATATGCTCACCTTTTGTCTTATTTGCAACTGCTGCGGTCTGTGTTTCATTGTACCATGTGACGACGCAGCCAAGAGATTCCGAAACAAAGCGTGCTGGCACCATAGTTCGGTTTCCAATAATCTGTGCGGGCACATCCAGTGTGTACGGCACATCGTTGACGTAGGCAGTTGTATTATCAATTTGAATCGTAACAACCATGTCATTCAGTGTACCGGTAGCTGTGCGGGTATCGTTGTCCCATGCGACCTCTGCACCCAGATACTCAAAAATTGCCCTCATCGGCACAAGCGTACGACCACCTACCAACTGCGGTGGCACATCTGTCTGCACCAATTCTGTGTCGACATACAACTCTACTGCATTGGCAGACAGGCAGAGCAGCATACAGGATAGCAAACCAAGCATCAGTGCAAATAGCTTTTTCATCAGTTCTCCCCTCTCTCGTCATACAAGTAATAAAATCAGGAAATTCCTGTTATTTTTATTATATCAGTTGCCGCATATAAGTCAAGCAAGGAAGGGCGGGAGCTTATGCTCCCGCCCTTCCTTTGCGCTCTCGCGCCTATTTCACCGGTGCATTAAGTCGCTCAGCGCGCCGTCCACGGCGGTACCCATCTGCTGCATGGTTCTGCCCACGCAGGTCTTCATGGCTTTGCGCTTTTCCGCGACCGTCATGCCCACGAGCGCGCCGGCGGCCATGCCGGCGGCAAGACCGCGCCAGAAGGCGGTATCACACATATCGATCACTCCTTTGCTCACGCGCTTAGTTTATCCGCGCAGAGAAAAGTGATGCGCGGCAAAATTTGCCGCGTTGATTTTTCGCAGCAAATCACCCTTGCTGAAAGTCGCCTTTCGTCCTATAATGGTTTTGAATGATCAAAAACATGAAGGAGAACGATATGACCACGATCTATCTTATCCGCCATGCCGAGGCTGAGGGCAACCGCTACCGCCGCGCGCACGGCTGGTACAACAGCACCATCACCGACCGCGGCTACCTCCAGATCGCCGCGCTCGCAAAGCGCTTTGCCGACACGAAATTTGATGCCGTTTATTCAAGCGACCGTTTCCGCACGATGATCACGGCGCTTTCCATCTATAAAACACACGGCCTGCCGCTGCGCACCGTCCGCGCGCTGCGCGAGATCGACGTGGGCTACTGGGAGGATACCCCCTGGGCGGAGCTTGAGCGCATCGACCCTGAGCAGCTCGCCAATTTCAGCAACGATTCGCAGAACTGGCACGTCCCCGGCTGCGAAAGCTTTGCCGAGGTACGCGAGCGGATGCGCAAGGCGCTCACGGAGATCGCCGAGGCGCACCCGAACGGCACGGTCGCCGTCTTTTCCCACGGCATGGCCATGCGCATCATCGTCGGCACGCTTCAGGGCATGACGCTGCACGAGATCGACAAGACCGGCCACGCAGAAAATACCGCCGTTGCAAAGCTCGAGTACGAAAACGGCGCATTCAACGTTGCCTTCCGCGACGACGCCTCCCACCTCGGCGACAACATCGCCACCGTGCGCAAGCAGCCGTGGGTCAACGACCCCAACGGCTTCGAGGGCGGCATCTACTACCGTGCCTCAGGCGAAGCGGGGCATTTCGACGTCATGCACGGCGAGGAGATCATTGGCGCGGTCAGCGTCGAGTCCTGCCGCGGCGGCGTGGGCACGATCGGCGAATTCTGGCTTGAAAATGATGCGCAGAAAAAGGGTCTCGGCGAAAAGCTCGTCGGCCAGGCGCTGTCCTATGCCCGCGCGCACGGCTGTTCCATCCTCTCGACCGGCCGCATCGCTAAGAGCAATTTGGTCGGCCTCCACTGCGCGGAAAAGTGGGGCCTCCACCCTGTTCGGGAGGACGCGGAAAGCGTCACATTTGAGAAGAATTTCGAATACGATGAGGAATCTTGCTGGAACAGATTGCAGAAAGTTATCGAAAAATGAAGAAAAAGAAGTTCGAAAAGGCCTTTCTGCCGGTTTCGAAGGACGAAATGGTCGAGCGCGGCTGGTACTATTACGACTTTCTCGTTGTCACGGCGGACGCCTATATTGACCACCCAAGCTTCGGCACGGCGATCATTGCGCGCGTATTGGAGGCCGAGGGCTACCGCGTGGCGGTACTCGCCCAGCCCGACTGGCACAGCGCGGACGCCTTCTGTGAGATGGGCCGCCCGCGCTATGGCGTGATGATCGGCGGCGGCAACATCGACTCGATGGTCGCACACTACACGGCGGCGAAAAAGCACCGCACGAGTGACCTCTACTCTCCCGGCAGCAAGATGGGCCTGCGGCCCGACCGCCCGACCATTGTCTATGCGAACCGCTGCCGCGAAGCCTTCGGCGACATTCCCATCGTCGTCGGCGGGCTGGAGGCGAGCCTGCGCCGCTTTGCCCACTACGACTACTGGGACGACAAGGTGCGCCGTGCGCTCATTTTCGACGCGCAGGCAGACCTTCTTGTCTACGGCATGGGGGAATACGCCACGCGCGCGATCGCACGTAGACTCGCAAAGGGTGAAAAGGTCGATGCCTTGACAGATATTCGCGGCACAGCGTTCGTGACGCGCACGCCCGAGGTCTGCGCCTTTGACCATGTCGATTGCCCGTCGTATGAAGAAGTATGCGCGGACAAGCGCGCCTATGCACTTGCGACGAAGCTTGAATACGAGGAGCACGATCCCATCCGCGGCAAGGCGCTGTGGCAGGCGCACGGACGCGACACGCTCGTTGTCAACCCGCCCGCGATGCCGCTTTCGCGCGAAGAGCTTGACGAAGTCGCGGAGCTTCCCTACATGCGTGAGGTACACCCGATGTACGACGCTCTCGGCGGCGTTGCCGCCATCGAGGAGGTGCGCTTCTCCGTGGCGCACAACCGCGGGTGCTTCGGCGGGTGCAACTTCTGTTCGCTGGCGTTCCATCAGGGACGCATGATCACCTCGCGCTCCATCGAATCCTGCGTGCGCGAGGTCGAGGGCTTTACCCGCGACCCGAAGTTCAAGGGCTACGTCCACGATGTCGGCGGCCCGAGCGCGAACTTCCGCCACCCCTCGTGCAAGGATCAATTAAAGCGCGGCATGTGCCGCAACAAGAACTGCCTTGCCCCCTACCCCTGCAAGAACATCGACCCCGATCACTCGGAATACGTCGAACTCCTGCGCCGCCTTCGCGCGATCCCGGGCGTAAAGAAGGTCTTCGTCCGCTCGGGCATCCGCTACGACTATCTCTTAGAGGACAAGGGCAGTCCCTTTTTATCCGAGCTTGTCAAGTATCACATCTCCGGCCAACTCAAGGTCGCGCCCGAGCACTGCGTGGCGGGCGTGCTGGACTACATGGGCAAGCCCCACTTCGACGTGTTTGAAAAGTTCTGGGACAAGTACCGCGCCGTGAACGAGAAAAACGGCCGCGAGCAGTACCTTGTGCCCTACCTCATGTCGTCGCATCCCGGCTGCACGCTCGAAGACGCGGTGCAGCTTGCGGAATTCCTGCACTCCACGGGGCATAAGCCCGAGCAAGTGCAGGACTTCTACCCCACGCCCGGCACGCTCTCGACCTGCATGTACTATACCGGCATCGACCCGCGCGACATGACGCCCGTCTTTGCCGAGACGACGCCGCACGGCAAGGAATTGCAGCGCGCGCTGCTGCAATGGTTCCGCCCGGACAAGAAAAAGCTCGTCATCGAGGCACTCCAAAAGGCGGGGCGCGAGGATCTCATCGGCTACGGGCCGAAGTGCCTTGTGCGTCCCTACGGCGACAGCCGTCCCGCGCCGCAGGGCGGCAAAAAGAGCGCCGCGGGAACGAAAAAGAGTGGCAGACCGGCAGAAAAGCCCTCTGTGCACGCGGAAGCTCGCAAGGGCGCGAAGACAGCCGAAAAGGCAAAGCCTTTCAAGCGCAAGTCCGGCTGGGCAAAGCCCAAAGCCGCAGCAAAAGGCAAAAAGAAATAAAAAGGATCCCCGACCGGTCGGTCGGGGATCCTTTTTATTTGATCTGTGTGATCGCGCTGCCGCTTACTGATAGTCGCTCAGCAGGAACATCGGCTTGATGGCAACCACCTCGTCATATTCCTCCTGCTCGACCTGCACATCGGCATTGAGCGCCTTGAGGTCACTCTTGAGTACCTCAAGCGCTTCCTGCACGCTCTGGGCACGGCCTTCGCGCAGAATGCGGATCATGCGCGTGAGCACGACGGGATGGGCATAGCGCGGCGGCAGGGGGAAATCCTCGGGCAGGACATTTTCGAGGTTGGCCTGTGCCTCTTCCCACGCGCGGGCGACCGCCCTTTTGTTGTTCTTCGCCGTGGGCAGCACGTGTGCGCCCGAGAAAAAGAACACCGCGGCAAAGCCGAAGAGCGCAAAGTAAACGCCGAAGTCGCCGCCGTTGCGCCAGGAAATGATGCCGTAGACCAGTGCCGCAGCGCCTGCGATCACGATCGCCAGCGCCACCCAGCGGTAGGCGGGATTCGTGTGCTCGTTGACGCGCTTGGCCTTGGCCGCCGCGGAGAGCTGCGCCGTCAGCTCAGGGTAGCCGGAGAGGAATTTCTGCGCCTGTTCCAGCTCTTCTTTGGCGCTCTGCGCCGCGGGCGTGAGCGTATCCAGGTAGCGTCTTGCTTCCTTTTCCGCCTTGGCCTGCACGCGCCGCTCGCCGCCTTCGCTCAGCGTCGGGATCTCGGGGTGCGCGGCAGCGATGCAGGCGAGCATCTCGTCCACATCTTCCTCCCGCTTGAAGGTGCACTGCTTTTCCTGCCCGTCATCATACTGCACCACAAGGTACGGGATCGCGCCAAAAACGCCCTTTCCAGAGAAGCCGCCCTGGCTCATCGCCACGCGCTTGAAAACGCGGCGCACCGACGAAAGCGCAACATAGTAATGCCGGTCGATCAGAAAATTATTCAGATACAGCGCCTCTTCCCCCACGCCGCAGGGGCCAAAGCGCTTGCAGGACTTTTTGTCCGCGGCGAGAACTTCATCCGCAATGCTCGTCTCGCCAAGGCGCACAGGTGCAAAAATCATAAGGCTCCTCCAAAGTTTGAAAAAGCGGTGGGAGAGCATTCTCCCACCGCTCTAAGAATGGTTTACTTGTGCAGGGTCTCGTAGTGAGGCTCAGTGTGGCGCTTCTTGATGGTGTAGAGGAAGATGCCGAGGAACAGAGCCGCAGCGAGGATGCCGATGGGGTAAGCGACAGCGGTGTTGTACACGGTCGCGCCCTCAGCAGTCTTGCTGTTGAGGAACTGGCCGAGGCACTCATTGCCCAGCAGGAAGTAGGTCACGGAAACAGCGCTCATGAAGGTCGCAGGAACAGCGGTGATCCAGTAGTTCTTCTTATCATAGAAGAGGTACATGGAAGCAGCCCACAGAACGATCATGGCGAGGGTCTGGTTGGTCCAGCTGAAGTAACGCCAGATGATGGTGTAGTCGATCTTGCCGAGGGCGTTGCCGATACCGAGGATCGCGCCGACGCCGAGAACGGGCACGCAGAGGATCAGACGGTTCTTCCAGCTCTTCTGCTCCATGTGGAACCAGTCAGCCAGAACAAGACGTGCGGAACGGAACGCGGTATCGCCGGAGGTGATGGGGCAGGCGATAACGCCGAGCATGGCGAGCGCAATGCCCACGCCGCCCATGGTCTTGGAGCAGACGTCGTAAACAGCGGTGGAACCGCCGCCGCCGAGAGCCAGCAGCTCCTCGCCGGTGTAGAGCGCGCAGCCGGCAGCAGCCCAGATCAGGGCGATGATGCCTTCAGAGACCATTGCGCCGTAGAAGACGAAGTGGCCCTGCTTCTCGCTCTTCATGCAGCGAGCCATCAGGGGGCTCTGCGTGGCATGGAAGCCGGAAATGGCGCCGCAGGCAACGGTGATGAACATGAAGCTCCAGATCGGAGTGCCCTGCGGGTGGAGGTTAGCGAAGTTGTTCCAGATCTCGGGGATCTCATAGCCCTTGGTGAAGATACCAAGCGCCACGCCGAGCGCCATGATGATGAGGCAGATACCGAACACGGGGTAGATCTTACCGATGATCTTGTCGATGGACAGGAACGTTGCGATGAAGTAGTAGACCAGGATCAGAACCAGCCAGAAGAGCTTGCTGGCAAAGATGCCGGTGCTGCCGCCCTTGGTACACAGCAGCTGGATGAGGCCGGCGGGGCCGACAGCAAACACGGTGCCGACCATCACGAGCAGCACCACGCTGAACACGCGCATGACGTTCTTCATTGCGCCGCCGAGGTAGATACCGGAGATCTCGGAGATGGAAGCGCCTTCATTACGCTCGCTCATCATACCGGAGAAGTAGTCATGGACTGCACCGGCAAAGATGGTACCGAAGGTGATCCACAGGAAGACGACAGGACCCCAAAGAGCACCGCTCAGAGCGCCGAAGATGGGACCCAGACCCGCAATATTCAGAAGCTGGATCATAAAGAGCTTCCACTGCGGGAGAACCATGTAGTCCACGCCATCGTTGATCTTCACGGCCGGCGTTTCACGGTCGTCAGGGCCGAAAGTCTTTTCGACGATGCCACCGTAAACGAAGTAGCCGCCGATCAGCAATGCGAGGCAGATCAGAAAGCTAAACATTTTTCTCCTCCTATTTTTTCACAAATGTTTGCCTTGCAGGGTGAATTTCCCTGCGTTTCGCCCAATTATAATATTTTTTTAGAAGAAAATGTCAATCGTCATTATGACCAAAAATAAGGTGTATCAGTATGCATTTCGTATTTTGATTCCTGCATCTTTCGCGCACGATCGCCTTGAATTCGGCAAAAAGGCCGATGTGCACTTTGCTGCACATCGGCCTTTCACCATTTTTGGTCATGGTGTTTAGTTTTTTTCAGTCTTCTTTTTCAGCTCTCTTCAGCACGTAGGCGAGCATATCGCCCTGCTCGATCACGTCACGGTGGCGCACCTCGCGGGAGCGGAGACCGGCAAGATTCTTCGGCACGGGCACGCCCGTCACGTCGTGCAGCTGCTCCATCACGTCAAACTCGTCGCCCTTCGCGCTCTCGCCGATCCCCTCGAGCACGGCAGCGGGGAACTTGTAGGGAGAGGCGGTGGAGAGCACGACGACCGCGTTGTGGTCGGCATTTTCCTTCTTATACTGCTGTGCCACGTCCCAGGCGACCGCTGTGTGCGTGTCGCAGAGGTAGTGGTGCTCGCGCCAGACGCTGCCGATGGCGGCCTTTGCGCCCGCATCGTCGCAGCAGCCCGCCCAGAAGAGCGCACGCAGCTTTGCGAGAAGATCCTCCGGTACCTCGTAGGTTCCCTCCTCATTCAGCTGCTGCATCAGCTGTGCAACGAGCGCATCGTCGCCGGAGAGCAGATAGAGAAGGCGCTCCAAATTGCTCGAAACGAGAATGTCCATCGAAGGCGATGCTGTCTTATAGAAGGGGCGGCGGCGGTCGTAGCGGCCCGTGCGCAGGAAGTCGGTCAGCACATTGTTGGCGTTGGACGCACACACGAGCCTGCCGACGGGAAGCCCCATCTCCTTGGCAAAGTAGCCCGCCAGAATATCGCCGAAGTTGCCCGTCGGCACGACGAAGTCGACCTTGTCGCCCTCGTGAATGCGTCCCATCTTCACAAGGTCGGCATAGGCCCTGTAATAGTACACGACCTGTGGGGCAAGGCGGCCGATGTTGATGGAGTTGGCGCTCGACAGGCGCACGCCCTTGCCTGCGAGCAGCTCATCGCGGCTGACGGCGGAGAAGATCTTCTTCACGCCCGTCTGCGCATCGTCAAAGTTTCCGCGCACCGCGCACACACAGACATTGTCGCCCTCCTGCGTGGCCATCTGCGCCTGCTGCACGGCGCTCACTCCGCCGTAGGGATAGAAAACGACGATCTTCGTGCCCGGCACATTGCAAAAGCCCTCCATTGCGGCCTTGCCGGTGTCGCCGGATGTGGCGGTCAGAATGAGGATCTCGTCGCTTACGCCGCACTTTTCCTTCGCCGCGGTCATCAATCGCGGCAGCATGGAGAGCGCCACATCTTTAAAAGCGCTCGTCGGCCCGCGGAACAGCTCGAGGATAAAGTCTTCTCCGACGGGAACGCTCGGCATGAGGTGATCGCTCTCAAACTTTCCTCCGTAGCCCGCGCGCACGAGAGAAGCCATCTCCTGCTCGGAAAAGTCCGGCAGAAGCTTTGCAAGGATCCTGGCCGACATGGAAAAGGTGTCGAGGTTCAGAATCTCGCGGTAGTCGAAACGGGCCTCGTCGAACGACGGCATCGTATAAAGGCCGCCGTCGGGCGCAAGGCCGTCCAGAATGGCCTGCGCGCTGCCGGCCTTCAGATTTTTATTGCGGGTGCTCTGATATTGCATGGACGTTTCCTCCTGTATCCCACAGGGAAAGTTTTTTTGCTTCCCCTATTGTATTTTCACAAACGCTATGTTATATTGTTCCCATCTAAAAGTCAAGTGTTTTTCTCTCGGAGACATTTTCGGCACAAGTTACAAATTCGTCCGCACTTGACGGAGTATCCCCCAAAAAGAAAGAAGGTATTTCCCCGTGAAAATTGCACTTTTGGGCTTCGGCACTGTTGGCTCCCATTTCTATAAGTTGTGCGAGGGGCGAAGCGATTTGCAGATCACTGCCGTTCTCTCCCGCCGCCCCCGTCCGGAGCTCACCTGCACCGTGACCGCCGATTACGATGAGATCGTGCGCGATCCCTCTATTGATATTGTGGTGGAGGTCATGGGCGGCATCGAACCGGCATACAGCTACCTCTGCGCAGCCATGCGCGCGGGCAAGCACGTCGTCACGGCGAACAAACAGCTCATGTGCGCCCGCTTTGACGCGCTCACTGCCCTTTCCAAAGAAATGGGCGTGGCGCTGCGCTGCACCGCCGCCGCGGGCGGCGGCATTCCCTGGCTCACTTCCCTCTCCCGCGCATCTCAGCTCGATGAGATCACTGCGGTCGAGGGCATCCTCAACGGCACGACGAACTATATGCTCTCTGCCATGACGAATTCCGGCGCGGACTATGCCGCCGCCCTGCAAAAGGCGCAGGAACTCGGCTATGCCGAGGCCGATCCCACCGCGGATGTGGAAGGACTTGACGCGCGGCGCAAGCTCGTCCTCTCCGCCGACCTTGCCTTCGGCGTGAATATTAAGGAAGAGGACATTCCCTGCGTCGGCATTTCGTCCGTCACTGCGGCAGACATTGCAGGGGCAAAGGAAGAGGGTCTCACCTATAAGCTGATCGCCCGCGCGGAAAAGTCCGGCAATGCAGTGGCCGCCTTCGTCTGCCCCACGCTCTTCCCCTCCGCCGCGCCCGAGGCGCACACCGATGGCACAGGCAACCTCGCCACGCTCTACGCCGCGCGCTTTGGCAGGCAGAGCTTTTCCGGCGCGGGCGCGGGCGGCTATCCGACCGGCTCGAGTGTCCTGCGCGACTGTCTCGACATTGCCGATGGCTGCCGCAGCTTCTATGCCGATTCCTTTGTCCCCCGCCCCGTGAATCTCTCCGGTATGCAGGGCAAATGGCTCTTCCGCTGCATGGGCGAAACGTTTGTCCGTGAATGCAGCGCCCGCGAGGCATTCAATGCCTATGAATCTTACCGAAAGGACGACCCGCACGCGCTGCTTGCGCGCTACGCGGCCGAAGAGGAATAAACTCCATGCTTAAAGTTTTGAAATTTGGCGGTTCGTCGCTCGCCGACGCCCGCCAGTTCGCCAAGGTGAAATCCATCGTGGACGCAGACCCCGCCCGCCGCGTGGTCATCGTTTCCGCGCCGGGCAAGCGCTTCTCCGGCGACCATAAAATCACCGATCTTCTCTATCTCTGCGCCGCACACATCAAATACGGCGTTTCCTGCGAGGATATCTTCGCCATGATCCGCGACCGCTACAATGAGATCATTGCGGAGTGCGGCTTAAAGCTCTCGCTCGACAAGGAATTTGACGAGCTGTGGAGCAAGATGCAAAGCGGCATCAGCAAGGACGAGCTTGCCTCGCGCGGCGAATACTTCTCCGCGCGGCTCATGTCCGAGTTCCTCGGCTTCGAGTTTTTAGACGCGGCGCTGTGGGTCAAGTTCAAGTTTGATGGCAGCGTCGACCGGGACGCCTCCTACGCGGCACTGCGCGCCGCCGCAGAGGGCCGCAGGGTCGTCATTCCCGGCTTTTACGGCGTGATGCCGGACGGTCACATCAAAACCTTCTCCCGTGGCGGCAGCGACATCACCGGCGCGCTCGCCGCGGCGGCGCTCGGTGCGGACGTGTACGAAAACTGGACGGACGTCTCCGGCATTCTGATGGCAGACCCGCGCATCGTAGACGATCCCGAGCCGATCCGCCGCGTGACTTACAGCGAGCTGCGCGAGCTGAGCTATATCGGCGCGCAGGTGCTGCACGAGGGTACGATCTTCCCCGTGCGTGAGAAGAACATCCCCCTCAACATCCGCAACACCAACGCCCCCGATCACCCCGGCACGATGATCCTGGAATCCATTGAAGACGAGCAAAAAGAGGGCGGCTTCATCACCGGCATCGCCGGCAAGAAGGGCTTTTCCATCATCACCATTGCCAAAACAGGCATGTCGAGCGAGCCGGGCACACTTTTGAAGATCCTCAACGTGCTCGCCAAGCACGAGGTCAATGTGGAATATCTGCCCTCCGGCATCGACAATGTTTCCCTTGTTGTCTCGTCCGACAAGGTGTCCCGCTCGCTCTATGAAATGTTGGGCGAGCTGCAAAAGGAAGTGCAGCCGAATAAGATAACCGTAACGGAACACATCGCCATCGTTGCCGCTGTCGGCCGCAAGATGGCCTATCAGCCCGGCGTTTCCGGTAAGATCTTCGCCAAGCTCGGCGAAAACGGCGTGAACATCCGCATGATCACGCAGGGGCCGGAGGAACTCAACATCATCGTGGGCGTGGAGGAGAAGGATTTTGAACAGGCCATCCGTGTCCTGTACAATAGTTTTGTGAAGGAGAATGTAGTATGAAACAGGTCAATGTCGGTATTCTCGGCGCCACCGGCGCCGTCGGTCAGGAAATGATCAAAATTCTCGAAGAGCGCAA
>ERZ857480.84579-NODE-131060-length-18483-cov-11.3155_pt1 | contig 18483 bp, 14 predicted proteins | sample MGYA00519767_ERZ857480 | MGnify/ENA primary metagenome ERZ857480 (study PRJEB31778, sample SAMEA3449210) | human gut metagenome | biome: human gut; feature: human-associated habitat; material: faeces | place: United Kingdom | collected 2010/2012 ...
CGCCTCCTTGCCGAAATTGCGTGAGAAGGAAAGGTAGCGCACCTGTGCAGGTTCTCGCGTGTGCGCGGCCGCCAGTTCCCGCAGCAGTTTCAGCGTACCATCGCGGCTGCCGTCATCCACAAAAATGATTTCATAAGAGACTTGCTCTTTTTCTGTGAGTGCTTCCATCGCTGCCGCAGTCTCTGCGTAAACGATTTCGATACACGCCTCTTCGTTATAGCACGGCACGATGATACTGATTTTGTCAGTTCTTCTTTCTTCTATATTCATTGTATCCCCTTTTTCATGCTTTCTTAGATATGTTCTTCGATGCGCTTTGTTTCTCCCCCGCGAAAGATCCGCAATCTGCACGCGGCATAGTTCGCGGCAACGGTGACGATACTGACAGCGAGCTTCGCAAGCGGACTCTGCCATTGCCATACATCGATCAGCAGATAAAGCAGCAGATTTTCCACTGCCAGCGTTGCCAGCCGCAGACCCGCGAATTCCAAAAATTCGTGAACGATGGCACGTTCGGAATGAAATACGAGCTTACGGTTCATCACGTAGGCAAACAGGACCGCCCCCAGCCATGCCGCGGAATTGGCAGCCAGATAAACGCGGCTTTGCTGCGCCGCATCGCCTGCCGCGCCTAATAGGATAAAATAGATCAGATAATTGACCCCAGTCGTCAGACCGCCTGTAAACATGTATTTGATCAGCTGCGCGGATTGTGTGTATACTTTCATGCGTGTGTTCCTCCTTGTTTGGCATTTCTCCATGTGTTTCTTCGGTTCATCCTCCTTGCTCCCGGCTCTGCGCCGTTTCAGAAGCAGCCGCGATTGTGCTTCCGTTATCCGTGCGCTTGCGCCTCCTTGGTCGCCCTGCCCCCGCGCGCCTTTCTCCTGCTCCTGCGCGCCCTCGCCAGCCTGCCAGCAATTGCAGGACAAACAGCAGCAGGGCCAGCAGACTGATACCAAGTCCGACCCGATAGCCCGGCGGCAGGAAGTCGATTTGGACCTCATGATTTCCCGCTGTCAGCGGCACGACCAGGAAACCTGCCGCGCTGCGCCGCGGTCTGACACTTTCACCGTCCACAGTCACGCTGTAACCTGCGCGGAATGGATAGCTTGTTTCAAAAAAACCTGCACACCGCATGTCGATCCTGCCGCGAAACACCTCACCCCTGCCTGCATGGCTGACATCGGTATCCGGCTCCCAAACGTCGCGGCTTTGCAGCACCGCTTTGAAATCCAGCAGCCGACACTGCAGGTTTTGCAGAACGTATTCGTTTGTGTTCTTTTCGATATGCAGCGTCTGTGCCTCGTGCGCGTCCAAAATATATGTAAAATGCGTGTTGCCGTTCGGATACGGCGCATTGCTGCCGGACAGCTTGTTGCGTGTGCCGTTGATGTCGATGATGATTTCCCTGCCGTTCGCCTGCGTGACGTCAAATTCCAAAATCAGCACCTTGCCCTGCAGCCCGTTATCGTTCGCAGCCTTAGAGACGCGAGTCGTGCCTGCGCGCAGACCGCCAGCCTCCGCGAGGATCTGATTCGTGTCCGAATGCATTTTCCTTGCATCCAAAGGGCTCTGATCCGTGACCGGACGCAATCCCCTTGCCTCTGCCGCGCGCTCGTCTCCGCTCAGATCACTGCGTAAGCACAAGCTGACCTCTGTCTTGGCGGCTGTTAGGCTGAGCGCTTCCGTCAGTTTCCTTTTTTCACGCGCGGGAATCTCCCGCAGCCTGTCGGTAAAATCCTTTTGGCTGAGCAGATGATCGGTGCCGAAGGCGATAGGCAAAGCGTCCGGATTCCTGCCGGTTACATAATCGTTTTCACGATAGATTACCTCGTAACCGGGCGGCAGCGCGGCAGCGCCTGCCTCTATCTGTGCCCGCGGCAGGTTCGAGGTGCTGCTCCCTTCTGTCGCTTGACTTGTTGCAGCGTCTGTTTGCGCCTGCGCGGCAGCGGTAGTGCCTGTTTCTTGTCCTGCCGCCGCGGCTTTGACCGTCACGTACCGCACGCCCATCAGGGCGTTGAAGAGCGGATTTTTTCCGGGTACCAGTGCGACCCGGTTGCGGGTCGGGATCGCGTTGCCTGCCATATCGTAAAAGAACGCGGCATAGCCTTGCTGCGTCATCGAGGAATACATCGAGGTCCGCTGCATCTGCGGCAGCGGCGCGTAATTGCTCATTTTGTAGCCCTCGCTGAGAATTTCCCATCGTGCGCTTTGCAGCTTGTCCGCTTCTGCCTGCTCGATGCGCTGCTGTGCGCCTTTGAGCGCCTGCCGCACCGTACTGAAGTTGATCTGCGCCTGCTCCACATAGCCCGCCTTCATCTGCAAAGTCCAGGATACAACGCAAGGTACCAGAAGTAGCAAGGCGATACACCGGGTTCTCACAGATGTTTTTTTTGCTGGTCCTGCTGTGAAAACGCGTTTCATGCCCGCGCGGCGCATCCACAAAACCCAGCCTATCATCAGCAGCCAGTCGAGCAAAATCCCACCCAGCAAAAGCCTGTTTGTCAGGATGCTGCCGCTTTCTGCGCAGGCAGCCGCCCATGGAACCAGACACAACGTGCCTGCCCAAAGCGGCGGTTTCTCGCTTCCCTGCAGGAAGCCGCAAAGAACCTGTGCGCAGAGCAGCAGCATCGGCAGCAGGAACGGAATCAGAATCTTCCCTCTGGCATAGAGCAGACCGTTCAGCAGCAGGCTGACTGCCGGAATCGTAACAATCGCAAGCATACAGATCGTGAGAAAACGGGTCTTTCGCTGCGCTAAGGCGGTCAGCAGGCAATACAGACTGATCAGTGTAAGCCCCATCCCATATGGCGTGTACAGCATACCCTCCAGCGTCAGATCCAGCAGCTTCAGCTGCGCGGCAAAGACACCGCCGTCCTTGCTGCCGGACAAAATATCCAGTCCGGTCGGCAGCAGCAGCACCGCGCACAAACCGATCGAAAGACAGACGCAGCCCGCGAGCCGCAGCACAAAGCTTTTTGCTCGTTTTTCGCATTTCGTGCCGCTCTCACTGCGCCGCAGCTTCCCTGCGCACGCCGGACATTCTCCCTCACGCGTGCCGCGAAGCTCGCATACATGTGCCTGTGCATGATCGCCGCGCATTGCGCCGATCGGCTCGCTCGCGCCGCGCATCCCCCGCACCCAATCGATCGCGTAGATGCCGCAGACGGCCAAACAGCTGATGCTGTAATAGAAGCTGTGCAGATAAACCAGACTCAAGCCGCTTGTCACAAGCCACGCGCCTTTCCCCCGCTCTGCCATCCGGTCGATCCCGATGAGCGTCAGAATCAGAAACGGCAGATAATTGACGAACATCAACTGGTTGTGCGCGTGGAAGAGGCAGTTTGCCGCCGCATACAGCACCGCAGCGAAAGCCGCCGCGCACGCCCCGGAGGGTTCGCTGCGCAGTCTGCGGCGCAGCCACCAAAACAGCAGATTCGTGCCGAGGACAATGCCTGCCAGACTGTAGCCTGCCAAAAGGTATTCCATCCCGACCTGCGAAAACAGACAGCCAAGCAGTATGTCCGGCCGCAGCAGACCGTAGTAGGCAAAGTCATAGACCGAGCTGCCGCCGCCCAAATGCAGATACAACGGAAGCAGCCTGCCGGAGTCCAGCATCGCGCTGCGCAGCGTCTCGGCCAGCGGCAGATGCTGACTGAGCCAGTCCGAACCATAGCCGAAAAATTCCCCGCGCACCGCCGCAGGCCCCAGCGCCAGAAGCAACGCAAGACAGCTTAGCAGAAGATGCGCCGCGCAGGTTCCTCTGCTTCCGCACCACCCACGTATCGTCCTTTCACAGCCCGCCTTGTCCGGCAGCCTGTCCGGCAGCCTGACGCCTTCCGTTCCTATTTTCATGCCCGCGTTCGCGCGCGCCGCTTTCACACGCCCTGTTTTCCTTGCCACACCCTGCATGTTTTCTCCTTAATCTACCAAATGGATTTCTTCAGTAACAAACCCCATTCTAAGACAAGCATCTTAAAATGGGGTTTCTATTTCTTTTAAGTATTTCTTAATTGTTTCTTAATCCTAGATCAGATTGAAAGCAGCTGCCCTCTTAACTTCTCCAAATCTGTTTCAATAATTTCCCAGACGAGTTTTAAGTTTACACCATCATAATCATGAATGATCCGATTGCGCAATCCTCTATTTTTCATACAGCAGCACCCCTGTTGTATCGATTTCATGATAGATCTGCGAACTTGGCTCGATATGTGTAACATCGAACAAATCGACATCTTTATCCAACGCAGTTCTGATTTCCTCGCCTAGACCTACAAATTGCAAACCATGCAGACCGCTGTCGACAAGCAAATCAATATCACTTTTGCCGCAGGCTGTCTGCTTGCCGTATGAGCCGAACAAAATGGCTTTTTTTACATTGTTTCGTCTAAAAACAGGGAACAGAATCGTCTGAATCTCCGGTATGGAATAGATTTTTTCCGTCATAGCGTCGCCTCACTTTCTATCTGATGTAATTTCATTATACAAAATTTTTTTCAGCCTGTATACGAAAAAATACCTTGATATCATGATTTTATGCAAGCCGCCTCCTCCGGCAGCGGGAAGCTGATGCGTGCCTTGAACTGGTCGCAGTCGATGGCGATGTCAAAATCGCCGCCGAGCGCTGCGGTGTAGGTGCTGACGATTGCCAGTCCCAGACCGTTGCCCTCGCTGCTGCGCGCCTTATCGCCGCGCGCGAAACGTTCGACGATCTCTTCTTTTTCAAAGTTGATCGGATAGCCGGAGGTATTCGTGATCTCAAAGACAATCTTTCTGCGGATCTCAATATGCAGATCTTCCTTGCTTACAAAGGTCTTGAGGAACACGCGCGTGCCCGAAGCCGCGTATTTCAGCGCGTTTTCAATCAGATTCTGGCAAACGCGATACAGATACACACTATCCGTCATCAGCTGATCCGGCGCAGCATCGAAGCAAACCACGAATTCCAGATCCGCCGCGTCGATCCGATCCTTCATATCCGCAAGAATCTGCGTCAGCAAGGTGTGGAAGCTGAGCGGCTCCTCATGCAGCTCGATATTGCCGCTGCTGGCTTTCGCCAAAGAAAACAAGCTGCTGATCATTTCTTTGAGCTTTTCGGCGCGGCTTGCGATCACCTCGACATAATCGCGGGCAGCATCGCCGAGCTCCTCTTTTTTGAGCAGCTCGATATAGCCGACCATCGAGGTCAGCGGCGTCTTGAGGTCATGCGAAACATTGGAGATCAGATCAACCTTGAGCTGCTCACTTTTAGCCGCCTTTTCCATGCTTTCCTTTTCGACCTGCAGCGCCCTCGCCACCCGCGTGCGATTCAGCTCCTTGAGTCCCGCGACAAACGCGTCCAGTTTGGCTTTCATAAAGCGTTTCAAGGTCATCGACAGCGCCAGATACTGCAGCAGAACCGTAAAAAGCAATAGATAAAAATACGCGTAGTTCGGCAGATACCAGATGCCATCCGTCACCTTTTTGATGATGAAGAATACGGCAACGCCCGCCAAGGCGGCACCGGCGATGTACAGCAGCCCCTTTCCCTGCTCCTGACTGCGTGCGGACCATATCTCATAAAAGTCTTCGTCAAGCGTTTCCCATGCCGCATAGCGCTTTTGCAAATGGCAGGCAAACCACCGGGAAAGCGCCGCCGCCCCGATCAGATTCATCGCCAGCCCAAAGCTCCAGACGATGCGGGTGTTCATCCGGCGATAGTTGAAAGCCAGCAGCAGAAACAGCGCCAAGGCAAGCAGCGCCAAAACTCCGGTCAGAATCTGTGCCCGATGCGCCAGCCAAAACGCGCGGACGTTATTTTTGGTGTTTTTCCATTTTGTACCCAATGCCCCATACCACCTTTACATATCTTGGATTTTTCGGATCGATCTCGATTTTTTCCCGGATGTGCCGGATATGCACCATGACCGTATTTTCCACCGAAAAATCCGCATTCTCATTCCATACGTTTTCGTAGATCTGCGCCGCTGAAAAGACCTGTCCGATGTGCCGCATCAAAAGCTCCGTAATTTTGTACTCCGTCGCGGTCAGCCGCACCGCCTCGCCATCCACAAACAACAGTTTTTGCCGCATATCCAAGGTCAGACCGCCGTTGACGATCTCATCCGCCTTCTGCTCCGCTGCCGGGTGACTGCCGCCGTAAGCCTTGTATCGCCGCAGCTGTGCCTGCACGCGCGCCAAAAGTTCTGCCGGATTATACGGCTTTTCGATGTAGTCATCCGCGCCCAGCAGCAAGCCGGAGACCTTGTCGCTCTCTTCGGTTTTGGCAGAAAGCATGATCGCCGGAATATTGTGGCTCTCTCGAATTTTCATCAGAGCCGAAAGTCCGTTCAGCCGCGGCATCATCACGTCCAGCAGGATCAGATCCGGCTGGCTTTTTTCAAGCACGCTGAGAGCCTCCATACCGTCATAGGCCGTCAGAATCTCATAGCCCTCAATGGCCAGCAGCTTGCCGAGCGAATCGACGATCTCCCGATTGTCATCCACGATCAATATCGTACCTTTCATATACCGTCCTCCCCTTTTTCCCCTTCCTTGCTGCTATCATACCACCCGCGCCGAAAAAAGACTGCAGATTTTTCTTAAAAAAATCTTAATTTGCTTTACAGCGGCGCTCATGGGTGAGCGCCGCTTCGCAAGGTCCTTTTGTCGTTATTTCGGAAATATCGCATGGCGATATTTCCACGCATAATAAAATTTTTTTCATTTGCTTTACAGCGGCGCTGTCTGTGCCGCCAGCCACGCGCGCGTTTCTTCGTCCAAAAACGGCGCGATCGTCTCGTAAACCTGCTGATGATAGCGGTTGACCCAAGCGCGCTCTGCCTCGGTGAGCTGCTCCGTTAAAATGGCTTCTCGCTCAAACGGACAAAATGTGATCGTTTCAAAGCAGAATGTCCTGCCGCTTGCGCCTGCGCTGCATCCCGCATGGCTTTCGTTCTGCTCCGCAGTACCCGCCTGCGCTTTTGCATCCGCGCCGGATCGCAAGGCTTTCTCTTCGCCGTCTGTTTCCGCCTGCGCTTCGCGGCAGAGAATCTCGTTTTCCAGGCGGACGCCGAATTCTCCCTCCAGATATACGCCCGGCTCATCGCTGCTGATCATACCCGGCAGGACATGACAATCCTTGCCGCGCGGGCTGATGGTATGCGGTCCCTCATGCACGCTCAAAAGATGTCCGACACCATGCCCTGTACCGTGCAGATAGTCCAGTCCCTGCGCCCGCAGCGGTTCGCGTGTTCTCTGATCCAGTTCTTCACCGGTGGTCTCCGCGTCAAAGCGTGCACTTGCCAAAACGATATGCCCCTTGAGCACCGCCGTATAGCAGCGCTTCATCTTGTCGGTCAGCGGTCCGAGTGCGACCGTCCTCGTGATATCCGTCGTGCCGTCCCGATACTGTCCGCCGGAATCCACAAGCAGGAAGCCCTCCGGCGCGAGCACCACATCCGTCTCCGGCGTGGATTCGTAATGTACGATTGCCCCATGTGGTCCGTATCCGGCAATCGTATCAAAGCTCAAGTCATACGCGCCCTCGCGGCGGCGTTCCTGCGCAAGACGCGCCGCCGCCGCCATCTCCGTAATCGGCGCAGCTTCCGTTCCGGCCTGCCGCGCCTGCATCTCCTGCTTCAGCCAGTGCAAAAACCGCACCATCGCTGCGCCGTCCCGCACATGCGCGCGGCACGTCGCCGCAATCTCTGTTTCATTCTTGATTGCCTTCATCAGCATCGCTGGATCCTGCGCAGCGATTTTTTCAACCTGCTCCGGTACAGAAACCGCTATCCCATAGCTGACGAGCTTCTCATCCAGCAGGATTCTGCCCGGCGGCAGCTGCTTTAAGTCCTCAAAGATATCAAAATACGGAAGCACGCGCAGATTTTCCCCGCAGGCACAACCGCCCGCGTGTCCTGTGTCTTCCGCGGCGCAAGAATGCGCGCCATCCTCCGCGGCAGCAGTGCCTGCGCATTCGCTGCCATCCGTCGTCACGTCAGACAAGGTATGCGTGCGCGCTGCCCCTCCTTCCTGCAGCGCCGCGCGGAACAGCGCCGCCGCCTCCTGCGTTTCGTTCAAAAGATAGACCCGCGTTTCCTGCGGCGTCAGCAGCATGAACGCATAGAATACCGGCGTGTGCGTGACATCGCTCGCGCGCAGATTCCAAATCCAGGCGATTTCCTCCAGAGAAGTAATCAAATGATAATCCGCGCCCGCTTCCCGCATTGCGCGGCGAATCCGCCCTAATTTCGACGCTGCGGATTCGCCGGTCACCTCCCACGGCAGCGCGTAGATTGCAGACGCTGCCAGCGGCGGCCGCTGCGCCCATACCTGATCGCTCAAATCGAGCTCCCAGCGCAGCGGAAAGCTTGCTGCCAGCTCTCTGCCCAGCTTCAGATCCACAACTCTTCCGTCAAATCCGACCGTTCGCCCTGCACCCTCCGCGGGCAGATGCGCTTTGAGCCATGCGGGCAGCTGCGGGACCCCCTCTATGCCCTCGCGCATCAGCGTAATGCCGCTGCCCGCAAGCTGGGTCTCTGCCTGCAAAAAATATCTGCCGTCCGTCCACAGCGCCGCCGCGTCCTGCGTGACTGCCAAAGTTCCCGCGGACCCTGTGAAGCCAGAAAGGTACTCCCTGCACTTAAAATAGTCGTTGACGTATTCCGACCCATGAAAATCCGTTGTCGGCACGATCCATGCGTCAATACCGTTTGCCTGCATCTCATTTCTCAATGCACTCAATGCTTCTCTCATCTCTGCCACCTTTTCTCTCCTTTTTAACTTTTTTTCACTTTTTATTTTTCTTCTTTTCTTTACTTTTTATTTTCCTCTCGCGCCCAAACAGACGCTGAATATCGCTATGATTTTTTGTCATGCCTTTGTCATGCGTTTGCCTTGCTTACGCCTCTGCCGCGCGCCAATTTTCTCCGGTCGCGTAATCGATCCCGACCCCCGGCTGCGCGTTGTATAAAAACACATGAAAAGCTACGCTCCGGCCGCAGTCCTCGACCGACATCGCCTCGATCTCCACGCCGCGCGCCAGCAGATTGTTTCCCTCAAAGACCGGGGTCACGCGATACAGCACATGTCCGTCTGTTTCCCGCACGTAAGCAGCCACCTCATTTTCATAGGGAATCATATTTTCATTCATGTAACGCGTGCCGGTGATCAGGTTGCGCTCGTTCGCGTTCTCTCCCGCCAGGCTGTAAGCGATCAAATGACAGCGGTTATATAGATATCTCGTGCTGATCAGATCATCGTAGCGCGCGGTCTGCCAGCCGCTCGGACGAATCATGCCGATGCTGCCGCGCTTTTCGGTCGGCATCAGCTCCCTGCAGATATTTGCGTAAGCCGTACCGCAGCGCCCCAGATCATCCAAGTCGCTATAGTCTTCAAACGCTTCCGTCGTCAGATCAGTCTCGTCAAAATCCGGACGATTATGATTTAGTTTGACAACAGCCTCACCGCTGTATACCGGAATCTCGATGACTTCTCCCTGCGCGCCGTTCTTTGCCGGAATTTGAATCCAATCCGGCGACCCGCTTCCCGCGCTTGGCTGCAGCCATTCGTAAATCGGCGTCGAGGCGAAAAACTGTTTGAATTCCTGCCCGACAAGCCCCTGTCCGCCGCCGGCGCTGCTGTCGATGCCCCATGCGCCTGCTGCCGTACAAACCACGACAGCTGCCATCGTCGCTGCTAGTCTACCGCCGCGCTTCGTTCTCCTGCCGCTGCCGCTCCGTCTTGTCCTCCTGCCGTGCCACGCGCTTTCGTCTGGTCCTCCTGTTTTTTCCCCCTGCTGATCCGCCTTTCTGCCTCGCATCCTCCATGCACCCCTTTGTTTTTGATTCTATCGCCGCGCTTATTCCTAATTTCAGAGGAAGTATTTTGCGCGTAAAACTATCTTACCATAATTCCGCATTTCTGTCATCAAGAAGCCGCCTTTTCTTTTCGAGAGACAAAAGTGCGCATCACGAAATCTGCGATTCTTATGCGTACATGGTGCTCATGCATGCGTGCCGCTTTGCAAAGTGCTTTTATCGTGATTCCGAAAATACCGCAGACGCATCATGTATGCCGGGATTCTGCGCGTGCATGACGCAAGCAGATGCGCGCCGCTTCGCAAAATTCTGAAAGATCCTGTAACAGATCCCAAAAAGATTGCCGCCCCACTACCTACAAAAAAAGACACCGCTGCCTTTCGATATTGGTAAGACAACGGTGTTTCACACAGCCAGCTTGCGGCTGTGCATTTTTTTTGCGAAGCACTTTTGTTCAAATGTCGGAACAATCGTGCTGTATGTCGGAACAATCGTGCTGTGTCAGCTCCGGCGCTGCAAAGCAAGGCACCTTCGCGACTCGCGAAAGCTTTTCAATTTTTTAAGGCAAGCGCCTTCGTGCCGGATGTCATCTGCTAAGGAACACCGGCAAAGAAAAGGGACAAAGAAAAGGAACAAAGAAAAGTGGTAAACAAGTGAAAGTTCCCATTTCCGCGAAGTTTGAGCAAAAAGATGTAATGCTTCACCTGTTTTCTCAGGGATGTCCATGAATTTCCAGATAAAAAATAGGAAGTTTTCCACATCGCATCTCTGAAATTGTGTCACAAAACAAATTTTATAGCATTTAATCGTCACTTTCAACAAGCAGCGGCGATTTTGTAGCTACAGCCTCTGTGGCAAAGCCAACCGCGTTACATCTTTAGAGACTTTTAACCCCAAAAAGCGGCGCTGGGCCTGCAGCCTCTGTGGCAAAGCCAACCGCGTTACATCTTTAGAGCGTTTTTACTCCAAAAAGCGGCGCCGGGCCTGCAGCCTCTGCGACAAAGCCAACCGCGTTACATCTTTAGAGGGCGCTTACCCCTAAAAGCGGCGCCGGGCCTGCAGCCTCTGCGGCAAAGCCAACCGCGTTACATCTTTAGAGGCCGCTTACCCCTAAAAGCGGCGCGAAAGTGTCAGACATTAGCAAAGATTGGCAGGAAAGCGCAAGCGCAGGGGGCTTCTAAACCGCGGATTTCAGCGGCAGATAGACCTTGATCTCCGTTCCCTCGCCCGGCGTGCTGTCCAGCTCGATCCTGCCGCCCAGATCCTGCACTGCGTGTTTGACGATCGAAAGTCCCAGTCCGGTACCGCCGGACTCCTTCGAGTGGCTCTTATCCACGCGATAAAAACGCTCAAAGACGCGTTCCTGATGCTCCGGAGGGATACCGATTCCCGTGTCCCGTACCGTCAGCACCGCTTCGTCCCCTGCGCGGCCGGTGCTCACCATCACATGCCCGCCTTCCCGATTATACTTGATCGCGTTATCGCAGAGATTATAGCAGATCTCCGCGAGCAGGCGCTTGACGCTGAAAAGTCCAAGCGGCTCACCGCTGAAGGTCAAACTGATCTTTCTCTGATCCGCCGCGTCCGCCAAAGACTCCGTCGTCTCACGCGCGATCTCTGCAAGGTCGCAGACCTCAAACGGCAGCTCACTGCCTTCATCGAGCTGCGACAGGCGAATGATATCCTCGATCAGACTCACTAATCGCGCCGCTTCGGTGCGGATATGCCCCACGAAACGCGGCATATCATCTTCCGCCACCAGACCGTTTTCGATCAGCTCCGCGCTGCCCATGATCGACTGCAGCGGCGTCTTCAGCTCGTGCGAAACATTCGCGGTAAATTCCCGCCGACTCTGCTCCGCGCGCATACTCTCCGTAATATCAAAGACAAGGATGACCGCGCCGATGACCGCACCTCCGGAACTGATTGCGCTGATATCCAGCTGATAGGTTTGCTCCCCGCGCGGAAGCTGAATCTTGCTGCTGCCCTTCGCGAAAGCCTCCGCGATTGCCGCATTGACCTCAGGACTGCGTTCCACAGCCAAAAAATTCTCTCCCACGCAGCTCTCGTCCGTTTCAAATAACCGCTGCGCCATCGGATTGATGCTGAGAATCTGATTCTTTTCATTCAGCAGGATCAACCCTTCCTTCATGCTGCCTGTGATCTGCGCGAACTCATCATTTCTGCGCTGCAGCTTGGCAAGCTGCAAATCGATCTGGCGCCGCTGCTGATTGATTCTGCCAAGAAGCGGCGCCAGCTCCTCATAGGTATCGTTTTCCAGCGGGTGCTCCAGATCCAGGTTTTCCAAGGGCGCGACCACCCACCTCGCGATCCGCTTGGATAAAAGCGCCGACAACGCCAGTGCCACGATCAACACCAGGACGATTGGCTGCAGCATTCCAAGCAACAGTACACCGGAGGTTGCCCTGCTGACCGAAATACGCAGCACGCTGCCGTCCGCAAGCCGCTGCGCCCGGTACAGCGTCTTTTCCATCAGTGTGGAAGAATAACGGGAACTCTCCCCGAATCCGTTCTTGATCGCCTGTTGGAATTCCTCACGATCCGCGTGATTTTCCATGCTGCTGCCGTCTGCTTTCGTGTCATACAATACGTTCCCCTGCGCGTCAATCCATGTCAGACGAAAACGCTTCGACTCCAGATGCTGGTCTGTCAGATAAACTTCCCCGCTTTGCTCCAGTCCTGCCGCAGCCAGCGTCAGCTCGTCCTGCATCTGCTTTTCCTGTAGCCCGCCGAAATAGTCATATAAACAGCCCAAAATGATGATCAGACTGGCGAGCAGCACACTGCCGGCCGCAGCCATCATTGCTTGAAATATTTTTTTCCTCATGCTTGTACCTCCAGACGGTAGCCGACTCCGCGCACCGTTTCGATGAGGCTGCCATAAACGCCCAGCTTTTGCCGCAGCGTACGGATATGCACATCGACAGTGCGGGTTTCTCCCATATAATCGATGCCCCAGATTTCGTTAAAGAGCTGGTCGCGCGTGAACGCGATGCCCGGATGGGACAGAAACAGTTTCAAAAGTTCAAATTCCTTGAGCGTCAGTGTCACACGCTCGCCATCGGCAGTGACCGTATATTCATCCAGATTGATGACCAGACCGCCCGCCTTGAGTAAATGCTGCACCTGCGCCGGCTTATAGCGCCGCAGGATCGCCTTAATTCGAGACACCATCTCCATCATGCCGAACGGCTTGACCAGATAGTCATCCGCGCCCAGATCCAGACTCTGAATTTTGTCGTATTCCATGCCCTTGGCGGTCGCCATGATGATTGGAATCTCCGCTGTCGCGGGATTCCCGCGCAGAAACTGCAGCAGCTCCACGCCGCTTTCTCCGGGAAGCATGACGTCCAGGACCACCAGGTCCGGCTCCTCAGTTTCCAAAGCCGCGCGAAATGCCGCTCCATCCGCGAAGCCGCGCGCCGCAAAGCCCGTAGAATTGAGCGTGTATACCTCAATATCCCGAATGCTGCTGTCATCCTCTACGCACCAGATTTTCATTGCTCTTCCTCCTTGTGGATCCCCGTCACCGCGAAAACTACCCATTCGGCAATGTTCACCGCATGGTCTCCGATGCGCTCAAAATACTTGGCGATCATCAAAAGATCCAGCGCGTATTCCCCGTCCTGTGGATTTTGGGTAATCATCGTGATTAAATCGTTTTTAACCTTTTCAAAGAAATCGTCTACCACATCATCGTAAGCGATTACACGCTCCGCCAGCTCCGTATCCTTACGAACAAAGGCGGACACGCTGTCTGTCACCATCTTGATCGTTGCTGCCGCCATCTTGTCGATGTCACCGCAGGCCTGTCCGGAGCGCCCTTTCAGAAACGGAATGATCTCGCAGATATCCTCTGCCTGATCGCCGATGCGCTCCATATCCGTGATCATCTTCAGCGCCGCCGAAATCTGCCGAAGATCTCTGGCTACCGGCTGCTGCTGCAAAAGCAGCTTTAAGCATAAACTCTCGATATCGCGCTCCATGCGGTCGATCTCTGCGTCCATCGGCTTGACCTTCTGCACCTGCTCCGCGCGCCCTTCTGTCAGCCCTGCCGCCGCCAGACGGATGACTTCCTCGCACTGCGCGCCCATTTCAATCAGCTTCTTGTTCAAAAGCTGCAGTTCCTCGTCAAATCTGCGTCTCATATCAACCAAACCTCCCTGTGATGTAGTCTTCGGTACGTTTTTCCCGCGGCTGCGAGAACATTTTCTCTGTGTTACCGTATTCGACAAGCTCACCGAGCAGGAAAAATGCAGTCTGATCTGAGATACGTACAGCCTGCTGCATATTGTGGGTTACGATAACTATAGTGTACCTGTCTTTGAGCTGAATTGCAAGTTCTTCTATCTTGGAAGTCGAAATCGGGTCCAGCGCACTCGTCGGCTCGTCCATCAGAAGCACCTCCGGCTGTACCGCCAGCGCCCGCGCGATACAGAGCCGCTGCTGCTGTCCGCCGGAAAGTCCCAGCGCCGATTTTTTAAGACGGTCCTTCACCTCATCCCAAATTGCCGCGTCACGCAGCGAACGCTCCACGATATCGTCCAGCTTCGCCTTGGCGCGAATTCCATGTGTACGCGGTCCGTAAGCGATGTTGTCATAAACGCTCATCGGAAACGGATTCGGTTTTTGGAAGACCATGCCGATCTCCTTACGCAGCTCGTTGACATCCACGGACGGGTCGAAGATCTCACGCCCCTTGTAACGAATGTCCCCGGTGATCTTCACGCCCGGAATCAGATCGTTCATGCGGTTCAGCGTTTTAAGAAACGTGGACTTACCGCAGCCGGACGGTCCAATCAGTGCCGTAATGCTCTTTGCGGGGATGTCAATATTGATATTTTTGAGCGCCTGCGCACTGCCGTACCACAGACACATATCTTTTACGGTAATGATATCGCTCATTTTTTACACCTCTCTCCTCTTTTTGTAGTATTTTCCGACCAGCGTCGCCGACAGATTGATCAGCAGCGCCAGCATCATCAGAATCGAGGCAATCGCGAAAGCCACCTCGAACTCGCCCTGTTCCTTGGCGTAAACATAGAGCGCTACCGTCAGCGTCGCGCCGGACTCGCCTAAACCATCGATCAGATTGTAAGCGTCATGCGCGAAGCCCGCCGTATACAAAAGCGCCGCCGTTTCTCCGAGAATCCGTCCGACCGCCAAAATACAGCCGGTGATGATGCCATCCACACAGCCCGGAAATACCACAGTCCGGATCACGCGCCACTTGCCCGCACCCAAACCGAACGCGCCCTCTCGATAGGACTGCGGCACGGTCTTGAGACTTTCCTGCGTGGTACGCATGATGGTCGGCAGATTCATGATGACCAGGGTCAGACTGCCCGCTTTCAGACAGGTTCCCATGCCCCAAAACTCACAAAAGAACATCATCCCCACCAGACCATAGATGATGGAAGGTATCCCTGAAAGCGTCTCCGCCGCGTATTCAATGACCGCCACCAGCTTCTTGTTCTGTGCGTATTCTGTCAGATAAATCGCCGCGCCCACGCCAAGCGGCAGCACGACAACCAAGGTTGCCAACACGATATAGATTGTATTCAAAATATCGGGATAAATACCGATTTTGTCCGCCAGGTAGCTCGGCTCCGTCGTCAGAAGCTCCCACGAAAGGTTCGGCAGTCCCTTGTACATGACATAAATAATCAGGAACGCCACCAGCGCGCAGGTCAGCACCGCCGAAACCGCCATCAGCGTTTTCATCAGCCCGATATATCGTTTTCTCTCTTTAGAAAATGTTTTCGTCTGCATTTCATCTCCTCCTTACGCTTTCCCGCTGCCCGCTAACGCTCTTTGCTGCGCTTGAGGAAAAAGTTCAGCGTCGCGTTGATCAGCATGATGAAGAGGAACAGCACCAGCGCGATGGAAAACAGCGCCTGTCGCTGCAGTCCCGCACCCGCGTAGGACATCTCGCTCGCCACCGCCGTCGTCAGGAACCGCACGCTCTCAAACAGATGCGGCATGTTCGCCACGTTGCCCGATACCATCATCACTGCCATCGCTTCGCCGATCGCGCGGCCGACACCCAGCACGACGGCTGCCGCGATACCGCTTCTGGCCGCCGGAACCGAAACCTTGAACCAGGTTTCCGTCGGCGTCGCTCCAAGCGCCAAAGACGCGTCCTCATATTCCTTCGGTACCGCTTCCAAACCGGTGATAGAAACCTTGATGATGGACGGCAAAATCATGATCGCCAATACAATGATGGCAGCCAGCAAGCTGGAGCCATCCGGTACATGGAAGATGTTTCGGATGCCCGGCACCAGGATCAACATGCCGACCAAGCCGTAAACGACGGACGGAATGCCTGCCAAAAGGTTCACCGCTTCCTCTACGATGCCGCGCAGCTTCGGCGGCGCTTCCTTCGCCAGATAAACCGCCGTAAAGAAACCGACCGGCACACCGATCAGGATCGCGCCCGCCGTACCGTAAACACTGGTCAAAATGAACGGCAGGATGCCGAACTTCGCATCCTGATTGGTCGATGCCCACACCTTGCCAAAGAGGAAGTCCACAAGACCGATCTCGCGGATCGCGGGAATCCCCGCGATGATCAGATATACCGTGATCATCAGCACGCAGCCGACGGTTACCAACCCCAGCACCAAAAAGATGCCGTGAATCACCGTCTCGAAGCGCCGCTTGCGCTGCGCTTCGCGCAGCTGCTGCTGTTCTGTTTTATGTAATTTGCTTGTTGCTTTCATATGCTTACCTTTCTCACACACGTTCACGAATCGTTGCTCGCTTTGCTTGCACGACCGCTTCGCATAGATATGATTCCCGGGCGGTCTGCCGGATTTCGCGCAGCCGGACTTGCGCATAGCAGGAAACCGCGGTCACTCCTTACGGAGCGCCGCAGCCCTGTCATCGAATTAGTTTGCGGATACTGCGCCTGCTGCGGAGATGACCTCTGCGGCGTCCGCGGATGTCGCGTAGTCAAAGAACTTCTGCGCGGTATCGGAAAGCTCTGTACCTTCCTTGGTTACCAGTACGAACGGACGCTGTACTTTGTAAGTGCCGTCCTTTACGGTCGCTTCACTTGCTGTTACGCCGTCAACAGATACAGCCTTTACGGTATCCTTGAGTGCTGCCAGAGAAGCATAACCGATCGCGTCCGGATTCTGAGAAACCGTTGCGATGACATCGCCTGTGGAAGTTAACTCCTGACGATACTTGCAAGCCTCTTCGGTTCCGGTGATGGATTCAAATCCGTCTCTTGTGCCGCTTCCGGCCTCACGACCGATCAGAACGATTTCCGCGTCATTGCCGCCGACTTCTTTCCAGTTGGTGATTTCGCCGGTGTAAATCTTCGCGATCTGCTCAAGGCTTAAATCCGTTACCGGATTCTCCGGATTCACGATGATGGCGATACCATCGTAAGCCAGAATGGTTTCCTGCAGACCCTGAGACTTTTCTTCCTCCTTCAGGCTTCTGCTGGAAAGGCCGATGTCGCAGCGTCCTTCGGAAACTGCTGTGATGCCGGAACCGGAACCGGTCGGATTGTAAGTAACGGTTGTGCCTTCATTCGCCGCTTCAAACGCTTCTGCGAGGCCGCCGATTACTTTTTCCATCGAAGTGGAACCGTCAGTGGAAACGGTGCCGCCCGCAGCGCCGTCGCTGTCAGCCGCGCCGCCATCCTTGCTGCCGCAGCCGGTGAATACCATCATGGTAAGCAATAAAATCAATGCCATACTTCCTAACTTTTTCATTTTTATAATCTCCTTTTCCTTTTAAGTTTTTTGTTTTTCTCTTTTTTACAAACTCATCATACCGCCCGTATGTTAAATGGAAAAGAAACCTTTTGTTAAATCAAAGTAAAACCCGCAAAAATGCGGGCTTTCATTATGATTTAGACAAAAAAAGCCTGCGCTGCTTTCACTGCAGTGCAGACTTTTATCATTTTGCTTTCTAATCTGCCTCCGCCGGTGCCTCGAACGGCGTCGGATTGGAATTATGGAATTCCTCCTGAATGGCCGGCAGAAGCTGCGGATCGCAGAGAATGTCGGCAGCGGTCAAAGCCATAGCCTCTGCACAACGTGTCAGATAGTCTGCCGCACAAGGCTTCTGCGTCGCGTCCGCAAACTCGCGGCTGTGCAGCGCGCCGCCGCTGCAAGGCAGATGCACCCACGGATGAATGCTCGGAATCACCTGGCTGATATCGCCCATGTCCGTCGAGCCTTTCATATCCCGGAACGCAAGATCCGTCTCGCCGCTCTCTTCCAGATGTTGCGCAAACAGCTTGCTCATAATCTGATTGGAAAGCATTGCCGCATTGTTCGTTTCGATCGGACGGATCTCCACTTTGCATCCGGTCATTCGCGCCGCCGCTTCAGCACAGTCCACCATCATCTTCTTCAACGCGTGGATGCTCTGCATATCCCATGCGCGGTTCAGATAGTGCAGACTCGTGAAGTCCGGGATCACGCTCGCCTTTTTTCCAGTCTCCAGAATCACACCATGCACATTCGTCTCCGGATAATACTGCTTCTGGATATTGACCATCTGATAAAACGCGCACGCCGCGTCCAACGCGTTAATGCCATCCTCCGGCGCCAGTCCGGCATGCGAGGACTTTCCGATAAAATCAATCTCCACTGACTCGATTGCCAGTGTACGCCCGCCAATTGCGGTCTGATCCGGC
>ERZ857480.84608-NODE-131109-length-18334-cov-10.8759_pt1 | contig 18334 bp, 5 predicted proteins | sample MGYA00519767_ERZ857480 | MGnify/ENA primary metagenome ERZ857480 (study PRJEB31778, sample SAMEA3449210) | human gut metagenome | biome: human gut; feature: human-associated habitat; material: faeces | place: United Kingdom | collected 2010/2012 ...
ACCGCGCCGGGCTGATAGGCAAAGCTGCCGCTCTCCTTATGGTACATGGAGAAACCTACGATATCCGAGGGCAGCACGTCCGGCGTGAACTGGATACGCCCATACCGGAGACCCAGGGCTCGGCTGAAGGCCAGCGCCGTGGTGGTCTTGCCGGTGCCGGGCACGTCGTCCAGCAGCACATGGCCGCGGGAGAGGACCGTCATCATGATCTTTTCCAGCACATCGTCCTTACCGGCGATGACCTTTTTCACTTCATGCAGGATCTTTTCTACGCTGGTATTCATCTGCTTTTCTCCTCTTACCATTCTTTATAGTAGTTGCCGCTGGAAACGCCGTAATTGCCGTTGGCGCTGGAATAGCCGCCGATGTCCTTGCCCAGAGCCAGCGTGTAGCGGACGCGGATGACGCTGCCGTCCTGCGGCTTGCAGACGTTCATGCCGTAGCCGGGATAGCTGCCGTTATAGGAATACATCCAGCCCGACCAGCGGTAGAAGTCAAATTCACCAAGACTGTCCATGGAGAAGGGTTGGGGATCCAGTCCCGCACCGTTCTCGTCCATGCCGTCGGCCATGATTAGCTCCATCAGTTCGGAATCGATGAAAAAGCCGCTGCAAATGCCGCTGCGCTGGATGGCGGACAGATAGCTGCCGCTGCCGCTGACGGTGTAGCCGTTCTCCGTCAGCACCTGCTGCACCACGGTCCATGCGTCCGTGCCGCCGGGGACCGTCACCTCCGTGGGCGCCACCAGATAGCCGAGGCCCACGGTGGTGGCCTCCACGCTGACGGTGACGGTGATGTCGCCGTTTTCATAGTAGACCGTCCAGCTGCGGGTGGCGGAATAGCCGTCCGCGTCCGTGGCGGTGATGGTGATGGTATTGGCCCCCACGTTGGAGAGGTAGGCGGTGTAACCGAACTGGTAGCCGGACTGGCTGATGGGTGCGGACACCACCGTGCCGTTCACCGACACGGTGTAGTTGTTGGCGTAGAGCTGCTGGCCGTTGCAGCTGCGGCCATCCACCAGCACGATGAGGTCGGGCGTTTTCATGGTCAGACCGTTGGTCAGACCGATAACGGTGCCGTCCGCCTCCACCTGGGCGATGATGGTGGGCTGGCGGTCCTCCGGCGTGTCCTCCGCGCCCCGCTGGAAGTGGAGCAGGTACTTATAGGTCTTGCTCCGGCCCGTGGAATCCTTGTAGTCGATGTACAGCATCCGGTCCTCGCGGCCCATGTCCACGGTGTACCGGTCGTTGCTGTCCTGGGTCAGGGAGAAGGTGCCGGTGCTGTCGCTGACGCGGACGTTCGTGATGGCCTCCTTGCCGGTGCTCTGGAACAGGTTGAGTCGGAATTTGTACTGCTGGCTGTCCACTGTCACCTTTTCAAAGGAAGCAGAACTCTGTGCCGTATTGTCGTCAATGACGGTATCGGAAATACTGGTTTCGATCCGGAACGCATTGGCGTTGTAGGTGATGGTATAGGTCACATCGGCGGTGGAGGACTGATAGCTTGCCTTGACGCGGATGCGGTTCTCGCCGGAATTCAGGTCGGCGGTGTAGCTGCCGCCGCTGCCGGCGAGGGTCCTGCCGTTGAGCTCCACGGACTGCACCGGATAGGTACTGCCGTCCCGCTCGGCGTAGGCGGTGAAGGTCAGCGCGCCCTCCGACACGGTGCCAAGCTCACCCAGCTGCCGCCCGTCCGAGGTGCGCTTCGCCACGATGATAAGTTCCCCGGGCTGGGCGTAGTAGACGGTGTAGCTGCGGGTGGCGCGGACGGTGCCGCCGTCCTCCTGATAGTCCGCGCTGACAACGATGGTATTGGCTCCCGCCGCCAGATGCACCATCACGGAGGTGGTCTGTGCGGCATAGCGCAGTTCCCTGCCGTTGACGGTGACGGCGAGGCCGATGGGCTCACGCTGCGGCTGGTGGGTGATGGTAAAGGTGTAGGTCTCCTCCGCCGTGGTCTCGCCGTCGATGATGCTGGTGGTAAAATACAGCGCGGCATCCGGCGCCTCCGGTACGGTAACATCCCCCGGTGCAGCGTGGTCCGGTGTCTGTCCGCCGGAGCCGCCGCCGTTATCCGCGATGTCCAGCAGGTCGCCGATGCCGTCCCGCCCGTCCGAGGACGCGGTGTCGCTGTCCACGGGGGGCGCGTCCGGCGTGGGGGTATCGTCAGGCTGCGAGCTTTCCGGTGCGTCCGGCTGATCCGGCGGCGTCTCGTCCTCAGGGACCTCCGCGTCGTTGGCGCTGTCCATGGCCGTCACGCGGTCGCCGTCGTACAGCACCTCCCCGGGTGAGTACAGCATGCGGGATGCCGCCCGGGCATCCTCCCGTGGGGCATGGCCGGTCTGAAGCCGCGTCACGCACAGCACCGCCGCCATACACAGCAGTATGGCCATGGCGGTCTGCATCACGCCTCCCAGTCTCTTTTTCACGCTTCACGCTCCTTCTGCAACCGCCGCAGGAGGGGAGCGGCACGAGACCTCCCCCTCCTGCGGGACTTACGCTTTGTTTTTCTTTTCGGTGCGCCGCACCGCCGCCAGCCAGCGGAGGATCAGCGCGATCGCCGCCGCAGACGCCAGGATGCCGCCGCCCAGCCACACAAGGCTCCAGTCAAAGGGCTGCTCCTGCTCCGGCCGGGTCTGGTCTGTGGGCTGCATCCGGTCCGCAGGCTTCACGCCGTCGGACATTGTCTCGTCGGCGGAGGGTGTTTCCCCGCCGTTCTCCGCGCTCTGGGCCAGCAGCTGCCGGTACTGGGCGGCGGCAGTCTCCATCTGCTGCACCAGCCTGGCGTCCACCAGCTGCTTCTGCTCCGCCGTCAGGGCGTCGTAGGCCTCCTGAGCCTTGCGGATGGCATCGCCGCTGTCTGCCGTCACCGTGCCGATGGCAGAGATGAGGCTCTCCGCCGCCTTGGCCGCGGCGTAATTGCTCTCGTAGGTGCGGTAGGCCGTCTCGCCCTCCTGCAGCGATGCGTAGTTGGGCACCAGCGCCTTCTGCGATGCCGTCAGGGCGTTGTAGGCCGTGCGGGCACGCTGCAGGCGGGTCTTGGCTGCAGCCGCCTCGGTGGGGGGCATGACGGGTTTGACCGTGCCGATGGAGGAGATCAGCACCTCCACGCTGCCGCCGCAGTAGTGGTCCAGCGCCTTGGCCGCGCTGTCCCGATCCACGCTGCGCTCCAACTCCTGCCGGACACTGTCTGCCAGACGCTCCAGCCGCTGGGCCACGTCGGCGTAGGACGCTTTGTCGTTCTTCAGCCAGGTGTCCAGCTGCTCCGACGCCCTGGTGTAGACCGCCAGCAGCAGCTGGGCGCGGCTGACGCCCGCCACCTGCTCCGCAGGCAGCAGCGCCAGCTGCTCCCGGGTCAGGCCCTTTACGGCCTCCGATGTCTGGGTCAGCACCTCCGACGCTTTGTGCAGCTGGCCCAGTGTGGTCGTACCCTCGGTGAAGGCCAGCTTGTCCAGCAGCAGCCGGGCCACCCCTGCGGCGTAGCCGTTGAGGGCGGCGGTCATGCCCGATGCGTCGGCGCAATCGCCCAGACGGCTGCGGATATCCGCCGCCAGACGGCCGATGCCGGACTTCACGGCGGTGTATTTCGCCTTGTCGGCGCTCTCCCACTGCCGCAGCAGGTCCAAATTCTGTTCGTAGGCCGTTACCAGCACCTGCGCATCGGTGATGGCCCTGCCGTTGACCACCAGCCGCTTCTGGGCGGCGGTGAGGGCGTCATAGACCTGACGCACCTCCGGCAGCGTGACGGAAAGCTCCTTCATGGTCACGCCGGTCTTGACCCGTGCCGTGATCAGCAGATCCACCACACCGGCAGAAAACCGATCCAGCTCCGTGTCCGTATCCGAGGACTTGGTACAGGCCTCAATGGTGGCCTTTTGTGCTTCATACAGCTTGTCCAGTTGCTCTGCAATGTCCTTATAATCCTTCTTTGCGCTGCCATACAGCTTATCCAGCTGCTTCTGGGCGGCTTCCTTTGCCGCTGCCAGCAGATCGTCCGCGCTCATGCGCGCCAGCATCTTTTCATAGGCGGCAGTCATTTCTGCTGTGGTCTTGGCGGTGCGGATGGTCTCCGCCGTCTCGGCCAGCAGCCTTTCGATCTCCTGGCATTGGGCCACGGTGGCGATAGGCTTGATCTCCCGCTCATAGCGGTCGTTCAGATAGCTGACCACCTCTTCGCGGCTCTGCTGCTCCAGAAGCTGCCAGTCAAACAGCGGATAGCCGCTGTTGACGCCGCCGAGGCTGTCCACCAGTCCCTCAAACAGCGTATCCGCCGTCAGCACCGCGCTTTCCTTCACGCTGTCGCCCTGACTGCACTTCCAGCCCATCACGAACCGGCACGCGCCCTTGCGCACCGTCAGTCCCGTGTAGTACCGGCCGTCCAGCGGGTAGCCCGCCAGCGCGCCCACCCGAACGGTGGCCGTGCCCACCAGCAGGCCGCCTGCGTTGTAGCAGTTCTCCAGCGTCAGGCCCCGGCAGCCGTACTGAGCGTTGGCGGAGTATTCGCCGCGCTCGCCGCCCAGAATGCCGCCCACGATGGTGCTGCCCGCCACGCTGCCGGTGTTGTAGCAGCTGCGGACCGTTACGGTCCCCGCCGCGGCAAGTCCCAGGACGCCGCCGGTGCCGCCCTTGTTCAGCAGCACCGCCGCAGTATCGTTGGACACCGCGCCCTGATTGGCGCACTGGAACAGCGTCACCTCCGTGCCGCTGCTGCCCGCGCTTCCCACGATGCCGCCCACGCCTGCGGCGCGGCCTGCGTAGACCTCGCCGGCGTTGACGCAGCGCTCCAGTCGTGCGCCGGCGCTGATAAAGCCCACGATGCCGGCCTGCCCGCCGTCGCCGCCGGAGCCGCCCAGATAGCAGGCGCCGGGCGCGAAGGCGGTGTAGACCCGCCCCTCGCTGCGGCAGTCGGTGAGCGTGTGGCTGCCGCTGCCGCTGAGGCGGCCCACCAGACCGCCCACGGCGGCGCGCTGCGCCTTCTGGTCGTTGGCAAAGGACACGGAGACATCCACCTGCGACACGCAGTTACTGATGGTGACGCCGATGCCTTCGCCGCTGCCCAGCAGGCCGCCGATGAGGTAGCCCGCCGTGTCGCCGTCGTAGGAACGGACGCCGGTGAGCTCGATGCTGCCCCGCACCGTCAGGTTCCGGATCACCGCGTCCTGCGCCACGCCGAACAGGCCCAGCTTCTGCCGCCCGCCCAACGAAGTGATGTACAGGCCGGACACGGTGTGTCCCCGGCCGTCAAAGGTGCCGGTATAGGGCCGCTGGCTGCCGCTGCTGCGCGTGCCGATCACCGGCCACTGGCAATAGCCCAGATCCACGTCCGCCGTCAGCACGGCGCTGAATCCGCCGCTCTCCGTCTGGTTGTTCACCGCATAGGCCAGCCACGCCAGCTCCTGCGCCGTGCCGATCTGGTAGGGATCGGCCTCCGTTCCGCTGCCGTGGGGCCGGCTGGCGGTGATGCCGTCCCAGCCGTTTTCCGCCCGGGAGGACTCCAGCAGCTTCTTCAGCTTGCCGGCGGCGGCGGTGTACGCCTGCTCGATGGCGGCAAGGCCCTCCTGCCGGGCCTGCTGGATGGCGGTATAGTCGGTAAGGCTGTCCAGCTCCACCGCAGCGGCCTCCCGGATGGATGTCACGCCCCGCTCCAGCGCCTGGGTCAGCAGCTGCCGCCGTGTCTCGTCGAAACCGCTGATGTCGTCCAGCTGCGCCGTCAGCGCCGCGATGCGCTGCTGCGCCAGATCATCCAGAGCCTGCCGCGCCTCATCGCGTGTCTTTTGCAGGGCTGCGGCTGCCGCCGCGTCCATGTCCGGCGCAGTATCACCCTCCGTGAAGCCTGCGGTCAGGTCCGCCAGCGCCTTGCGGGCGTCGGCGTAGATGGCGTCCACCTCCTCCACGGAGGAGGCGCTGTCCAACTTGGCCCGCCAGCTCTCATAGGCGGCCAGCGCCGCGGCCATATCGTCCTGCGTATAGTTCCTGTTGTAGACGTAGGTATTGTAGAGGTCCTGCTGCCGCTTGGCCTGATAGGTGGTGATTCTGGTCAGCAGGCCGTTGTCGCCCAGATATTTCAGTCGGATATTGCTGATGTCCGCGATGGTAGCGGCACCGGCGATCTCCGTCTCCGCCGCCGCCAGCAGGGCATCCGCCTCCGCCTGCTCCGCCGCCGCGTACACGCGGCTTCCGGCGTAAGCGCGCAGGTCCTCCAGCAGCTGTTGGCCGCTGGCATCCGTGCCGGTGAGGACGGCGTCCAGCTGCTCCTGACACTCCCGCAGCAGCGTCTCCGTCTCGCCGCTGTCTGCGGCGGACTCGATGCGCTCCAGATAGGACAGGATCACGCCGTTATAAAGGATGCTCTGGTCCCTGCCGTAGGCGGCGTAGCCCTCATCGCCGGTCTCGGGCCGGATGAGCTTCGCCAGCAGCGTCACCGCAGCGCTGACCTTGTCCCAGCGGTCACCGCCGGTGATGTCATAGGCCGGTGTCACCGTAGACACCCGCGCCGCGTCGTGGCTGGCGGTGACCGCCATGTCCACCACGCCCCACAGCGTGTTGCCGGAGGCGCTCTGCACATGGCTGAGAACGCCGCCGTGCCACTCACCCACGATGCCGCCCACGCCCTGAGACGTGGTGCCGCCGTTGTCCGTCACCGTGCCGGTGTTGTAGGCACAGGACAGGGTGCAGGGGCCGGTGAGGCCCGTATCATCGGCGGTGTCGATGTATCCCACGATCCCGCCTGCGCCGTAGCCCAGAGCGGGGGAGCCATCGGCGGTGACATCGGCGTAGCTTCCCACGTTCCGGATGGTCACGTCCAGCACGTTTCCGGAGATGTAGTCCGCCCCGCAGACCCAGCCCACGACGCCGCCCACGCGGCTCTCGCCGTCCACAGCGCCCTGATTCTCGCACAGGCGCACCTGGGCGTAGTCCGTCAGCAGGCCCACGATGCCGCCCACGCCGCGGCTGCCGGTGACGGCGCCGTAGTTGGTGCAGTAGCGGATGACGGCTCCCTTCTGGGCCACGCCCGCGATACCGCCGATGTAGTTGATGTTCCTGCGGCCGCCCACGGCGCCGTAGCTGCCGCAGCTGTCCACCACGGCCTGCGCCGACGCCTTGCCCACGATGCCCCCGGCCACCGCGCTGTAACTGGTGCGGTCGTTGGTGACGTACACCGTGGAGAAGCACTGAAAGATAATGCCCATACTGTATCCGGCGATGCCGCCCGCACCCACGCTGGAGATCTTGTTGCCCTGAGCGGCGGTGATGGTGATGGTGCCCGCCGTACACAGGCGCTGCACCGTGCCGGACATGCCGATGACGCCGAACAGTCCGGCGTAGGCGGCGCTCTCCACCCGCAGGCCGTGGACGACGCTGTTGCCGCCGTCAAACGTCCCCTGATAGCTCTTGCCGCCGGTGCTGCCGATGGGCGTCCAGACATAGCCGTTCAGGTCGATGTCCGAGGCCAGACGGGCACACAGCGTCCGCTGGCCGCCGTTGACCTGGTCTGCGAACCACGCCAGCTCCGCGGCAGTGGTAATTCGATAGGGGTCCTCCGCCGTGCCGTTGCCCTCCGCAGGCCGGGTACGGGACGTGCCGTCCCACTTGTCCCCCTGCGGCACGCGATTATCCGCCACGGTGGGATCCACGCCCTCCGCCGTCTGTTGGGCGGAGGCCGAGAAGGCATCCTCCAGCGTCTGAGCGTCCGCCGTGGTATGGCAGTCTTTCAGCGCTGTCAGCGCCGTGGTCAGCTGCCGGGCCAGCGTCTGGCGGGCTGTGTCCAGCTGTTCCCGCCCCTCTGCCGTGCGCTTCAGCCACACGCCGCGGCTGGCCTCGGCAAAGGCGGATGCCTTGTCCTCGATCTGCTGTAAATATGTCTCATACGTTGTCTGGAGCCGCTGGATCACCGCCTGCCGTTCCTGTTCCGACAGGGTGGTGTAGGTCTGGGCCTTGACGGGCACCTCCGCCATGGCCGCGGCCAGCACCGTCAGCAGCGGCAGCTCCTCTGCCGACACAGCTGCGTCCACAGCGGCCAGCGCGCCCTGATAGAGCTTGGTCAACGCCGCCCAGCTCTCCGGCTCATAGGCCGTCTCGCTGTATTGGCTCCATAGCTGGGCCAACTGGGTGCGCAGCGTCTCCTTCTCCTGCTCTATTGCGGCAGACGGCGTCTGGGGCTGGGTCAGCTCCCAGCGCAGCATGGGCCAGCCGCCATTCTCCGCCGTCAGCAGAAAGCCGTTGGCATCGTCCTCCGCCGCGCCCTCATTCAAAGCCGCCAGCACCGCGGCGGCATCCGTCTCCTCGAACCGCCCACCGGCAGGGACAGCGTCCGTTCCGAACGCCTTGCCCGACCAGAACAGCGCCTTGCTCTCCGCGCTGAACGTACCTTCACCGCACAGTGCGCCGGCCTTCTCCGCGCTGACAGTCCGCAGCTCGCCCCAGTTTTCCGGTGCTGCCGCGTCCTCTGCGGCAGGCCGCAGGGCGGCATAGCCGTACGACGCGGTGCAGTCCGCCTGCTCCGCGATCTGTCCCACAAAACCGCCGGCGCACAGGCCACCCAGCACATCGCCGTACCGGTAGCACCGCGTCAGCGTCATGCTGCCGCCGTCGAGGCTGCCCACAAGGCCGCCGGCCGCGGCGCTGTCCAGCGCCTTTACCACGCCGGCGCCGGCGCAGCCCGTCATGGTCAGCGTACCGCCGGTGACGCGGCCCACAAAGCCGCCCACGCTGCCGCCGGACACCTCCGACTGCACCGCCGCCTCACTGCGGCAGCCGCCGATAGCCGTGTCGCCGGAAACCGTACCGGCCAGTGCGCCCAGGCTTCGGACACCGCTGTCCTCCGCCGCGGTCAGTTCGCCCCGCAGACGGAGGTCTTTTACCGCCGCGCCGTCCAGCTCTCCGAATAGGCCCCATGCCCCGACCGGTCCACCGGCCGAGGCATGAAGATCTATGGTGATGATATGGTGGGCGCCGTCGAAGCTGCCGGTGAATGTCCTGCCGTAGGGCTCGTCCACCGTGATGTCCGCTTCCAGACGGTAATTCCCGTCCGGCGCCATGGCGGCAAACTCCGCCGCCGTGGTGATAACTGCCGCCTGCGCCTCCGCCTCCGGTGAGACCGCCTGCGCCGTCACCGGCAGCAGGCTCGCCGTCATGACAAAGGCCAGCAGCAGGGCTGTGATCCGTTTTCTCATCTGCACCCTCATTCTATTTCTGCGGTTACTGCCACTTGGCGTACAGCGTCATGCTCTTTTCCACCGTGTCGCTGTCGAAGCTCCAGAGTTTGGTGCAGGCCTGATCCGCGAACCAGCCGCCGAAGGCCGCCCCCTCCTTCACAGGCAGCATGGGAGGCGTCAGCTTTTCGCCGCGGCGCACCTTGCGGCTGTCGATGGCGGTGCCGCCGAAGGTCTCAAACCTCACGGTCCGGCGGCGCAGCAGCAGGAACAGCACCAGCAGGAGCAGCAGCGCGCCCAGCGCGATCCACACCCACACCGGCACCTGACCGCCGCCGTTTTCGTCCACCGGCGCGATGGCCGTGCCGTCCGTCCATCTGGCGTACAGCGTCATGCTGGCCGTCACCGTGTCGCGGTCAAAGTCCCAGGGCCGGGTCATGTCGAAATCGGTATACCAGCCCTCCAGCACAAAGCCCTCCTTGGTGGGGTCCTCGGGCCGGGTCACGTATTGGCCCCGCTTGACCACCTGCTCCGGCACGAAGGAGCCGCCGTTGCTCTCGAATTTCACGGTGCAGTCATCCGTTACCACCACGGTGACGTCCCGGGCCTCGGCGGCATAGCTGTCCATACCGTCGGCGGTGGACACCAGATTCTCCGTGTTCCGGATGACGGAGGAGCCGGAGGTCCCGATGACCCTCAGCTGGAACGTGCCGATCATGGTGTCGGCATCCCAGTCCTCGCCGCCGCCGAAGGACACGAAGTTCATATAGAACGCCCGCAGGCCGCCGCGCAGGGAGATGTCCGTAGTCTCGATGGCCGCCGCCGACATAGCGCTGCCCTGCACCAGCTCGAAGAACGCGGGATCGTAGCAAATTTCGTCCTGCATGGCGTACATGGTGTAGCCCTCGTCCTTGTCGGTGCGCTTCAGTGTCAGCAGCACCGTCACGATGTCGCCGGCGGCGGCATGCTTGGTGTCGCTGCCATCGATGGACAACTCGAATAGGTAGGACTTGCTGCTGTCCACCGCGTAGGCGGGGACGACGGCCGCCGCCAGCAGCGTCAGCGCCGCCAGCAGGGCGCAGAATACTTTCTTCATCTTATTTTCTCCTCCTGTTTTGTTCAGAAACCCGTTTCCATTTCCCATACGACGCGGGATATGAGCCACAGAAACACGCCCCCGAAAACGGGCTGTCTCCCCTGCCCCCTTGGGGCAGGGGAGATCCTGTGCAGCGCACGGCCCGTGATGCGGTTTACTTATCAGAAGAGAACAGTGCCCCTTGCGATGGCGCCGGCATCCTGCACGTTCACGACCTTGTCGCCGTTGATATCCGCGCTGAGGAACATCTTCATCTCCACCACGTCGAAGCTGTCATACTTGGCGTTGTAGATATTGTATACCAGCTGGGCGTCGTTGATGTCGGCAGTACCGGTGTAGTTCACATCGTTGTTGGACTTGTAGCTCTTGGCCTCGCCGGTCACCAGGGTGATGTGGTTCTTCACATCGGCCAACAGGGTGGCGGCATCGCTCTCGGAGAACACCAGCCAGGAGTAGGCGTGGTCATAGCGGCCGGACATGTCGGTATACATGTTGGAGCCGTCGTAGGCGGGGACCTTGCCCTCGCCCAGAGTCTCGCCGCTCTTCACGTTGGCCAGGATCAGGAACACGGACTTGCCGCCGTCCACCTTCACGTACTCATAGACGCTGAAGTCAAACTTATCCAGCGGGGAGATCTTGCTGACGGTGATGGAGATGTCATCACCGTTGATGTACTTGCCCGCAATGGTGTAGGTGCCGTTGCCGTTGTCGGTCACGGGCACGGTCTCACCGGACTCGGTGTACTTGGCGGAGACGGTGTACTCATAGTCGGCATCCTTCGTGAGGGTGAAGGTGAAGTCCTGACCGACGGGAGCGCTGCGGGAGACCTCGCCCACCAGATCGTCGGTGTTGCCGGTGAAGGTGATCTGAGAGGCCTCCTTGGTGCGGATCACGGTGACCACCGTGTCGCCCAGGATCTTGTCGCCGGGGATGGTGTACTCCGTGCCGGCCTCGTTGACGGTGCAGGTGATCTCCTGGCCGCCGACGGCGACCTTCACGGTGTAGGCATAGCCGGCCTTCTTATCCAGGGTGAAGGTGTAATCGTTCTTGTAGTAATACACCCGATTCGGCAGGGTCACGTCATCGGCGCCGCTGCCGGTCTTGGTGATGTTGTAGCTGTGGTAGGAGACATACAGCTCGATGTCGCCGGTGATGTGCTGGGCGGGAATGATGAAGGTGTTCGCATCCGCGTCCCACGAAGCGTCGTAGTCTTTGCCGCCGACCTTATAGTGGACGTCCAGACCCTTGACCACATAGCCCTCCTGCATGTTGATGATGAAGTCCTTGCCGGCCTCGGCGGTGGGCTCATACCGCAGCTCCTGCTCCGCGCCGCTGACCTTGTAGGTGGGGGTGCCGATCTGGATAAACAGGTCACCCTTGACGGTGGCCTGAGGGGCGTCCTGCACGTTGGCGTTGTCCTGCAGGTCCACGCGGGCCTCCGTCAGCTGGAAGTTGGCGACACCCACGGCGTTGCAGTCAAAGACCGCCATGAAGAACGTACCGTTGCCGTTGCCGCACTCCATGCTGTCGCCGTAGCGGCTGATGGTCACGACGCCGTTGGTCTTGTCGTCGTAGACCTCGCTGGCCTGCAGGCCGTGCTCCTGCATATTAAAGAAGGACACGTACATGGGATCGTACTTGATCTTGATGGTGGCGGCGTTCCAGGTGGTGACGGACGCCTCGCTGCTGGTGATGTAGACGGGCAGGGTCAGGGTCTGGCCCACCTCACGCCGGGTGTACCACGTGGACAGCTCGGCGGTGTAGCCGGTGGCAGTGGTCTTTTCCTTGACGGTCAGGGTCAGGGTGCTGTCGTGCTGGCCCTTGGTCAGCACTGCGTCCTGAGCGTAGTTCTTCCACGCATTCACGCCGGTGACTTTCAGTTCATACTTGCCGGCGGCGGTGTTGGCGGGGATCTCCACCGTGTAGGTGACGAACTTACTCACGCTTTTATCCTCGGCATCCGCGCTGGTCCAAACCATCTGGCCGTTGGCGAGGTTGTAGTCCGCGGCGGTCAGGGTTGCGTTGGGGTCGTCGTTCTCGATGTTGGTGATGGTCCAGCCCTTGGGCACCTCCAGCTTCACCTCATAGTTGGAGACGGTCACGGCGGACGCGGGGGCCACCGTCACCTGGACGGTCTGGGCGGAGGCGCTCTTCTCCAGCTCCGTGGCGCTCAGCGCGGAGTTGACCTTGACCTCGTCTGCGGCCAGTGCGTTGACGCACAGGGAGCAGAGCATGACCAGCGCCAGGAGCATGGACAGGGATCTCTTTGCGATGTGCTTCATGTTCTCTTTCCTTTCTGATTTTTGTTACCATTTAAGAGCCAGCTTTCCCAGGGAAGCTGCTCGAATTTGGACAATGTCACGGCTGCCGATGGCATCGCCGCCGGAAACGGCGCCGCACAGCTGGCGGTGATCCTGCAGCGTCAGCTTGCCAAGGAAGCCAGCCTGTGCCTGCACGATGTCGCTGCTGGTGATCTCACCGTCGCCGTTGACGTCACCCTTCAGGCCCACCACCAGACTGTCGCCCTCGGTGAGGACGGCGGTGAAGCTGTGGGCGCCGTCCGCAGTGGACGCCGTCAGGCGCACCAGCGTGCCGTCGGCCTTCTTCACCATCACCGTGCAGGCGGCGTCGCCGTCAGATGCCACGGTGAAGATATTCTCACCCGCGGCCCAGCCGTTGGCCGGCGCGGTGACGCGGATCTCCGGCGCACCGGCGGACGTACCGGCCTTGAAGCTGGTAACGCCGTTCTCGGTGACGCCCTCCTCGGCGCCGTTGCCGATGCCGGGCTGCGCCGCCGAAGCCCCGTTGAGGGACACGGTACGCACCGACTTGGTATAGGGCTGGACGCTGGTACCGTAGGTATACACGGCCTCCACGCCGCCGCTTCCGTCGTCGCGGTACTCCACCAGAGCGGTGATGTCGCGCTCCAGCCCGTTGGCCAGCACCGCCACGATCTTACCGCCGGTGACCTCCCACTGACCGTCCTCGGTCCTGGCGATCTCCGGCTTCTCCGCCACCTTCAGCTCCCGCACGGCGCTGGTCAGTGCGATGAGGTTGCCGCTGTCGTTCTTGAAGTAAAGCGTACCGTACTCATCGGTGACGGGGCTGCCGATACAGTACTGCGCCAGACTGCCCCGGGGCGTGAACACCACCGGCGCGCAGTCCGTATAGGTACCGGACACGCCCTTGTCGGAGGTGAACTCCTCGGTGACGCCGCCCTCCAGCGCCGTCTGGCCCGGGGCGTCGTGGATGACGCGCATGACGCCGGGGGTGTAGTTGTCCATGAAGTACACGTACACGCCATCGTCATAGCCGGTGGTCATAAGGCCGCTGGTCTGGGGATAGCCCTGTGTCTGGGCGGTATAGGCCACCTTCCAGTCGGTCAGGTCGATGACGGCGATGTGGTGGCCGCCGTAGGGTGTGAACTGTCCCTCCGTACCGGCCACGCCCACGTAGGCGCGTCCGTTGCAGACCACGGGGGTGGAGGTGCTCATACCGCCCAGCGCCACCGTCTTGCTGGCGCTGCGGTCGATCTTGCCGTCCGCGCCCACGATCTCGCTGTACATCGCGCCGCCCTTGCTGGTGAAGAAGATGCGGCCGCTCGCCTTATCATAGGCCACGTTGGACCGCAGGTCGCCGGTGTAGGTCGTCTTGGAATCCGTCAGCTCGCCGGTGCGCTTGTCGAAGATCAGCAGCTTGCCGGTGTTGTGAGAATAGCCGCTGTACCCGTCATCGGTGGTGACCATCACGTATTTGTCGTTGGCGTAGGCCCCCGCCCAGTAGAAGCCGCCGTCGTTGGTGCAGCTCCACAGGGGGATCTTGGGCTCCGTCTTGCGGTTGGGTTTCTCATCGTCCGCCGTCAGGCACACGAAGTTGGCCGCGCCGCTCTCGCCCCGCCAGAATCCCACGTACACGCAGCCGTCGGAGTAGGTGATGGGGGAGTTGGACTGGCCGCCCAGCGGGTCGGTGTAGACCCACAGGGACTCCAGCGTATCGGCGCGGAACGCCTGCACCCGCCCGTTCTTCAGGCCCACGAAGATCATGCCGTCGCCGTAGGTGGGCGGGATGATGGCGAAGTCGGAGGCGTCCTCCATGGGCTTGGAGATCAGCGTCTCGCCGGTGGCGGGGTCCAGCTTCAGGATGTTGGTGCCCGCGTAGGCGTACATATAGCCGTCCACGAAGATGGGGCAGCCCACGGCGCCGCTGTCAAAGCCGCTGCCGCTGGTGCTGTTCCACAGCAGCTCCACATCGTCCTCCTCCGCGTAGGGCCCGATGGGGGTCCTGACGGTGGTGATGGCCATATTCTCGTCGTTGCCGCGGAAGCTGGGCCACGAGGAGTCATATCTGGGAAGATCGCCGGTCGGCACCTCCTCCAGATACAGCTCCAGCACGCCGTCGCTCAGCAGGTCCTCCGTCAGCGCATCGCTGACGGACACGTAGCCCTTGGCCGCCACCTCGAAGCGGTAGTCTCTGTCGCCCCGCAGGTCGTAGGCCCCGCCGGCGTTGGGAGTCATCAGGTCTGTACCCTGATACACGCGGATGTGGGCATCCGCCACATTGGTGACGATTCTGGCGGTGAATGTGGCTACCTGCTCCACCGTGAAGGTATAGGTGGTGCTGAGGGTGCTGTCCTCCGCGTCGGACACGGTGATGGTGAACTTGCCGTCCGTCAGCTTGTCCAGCGGGATCTTCCCGTCCTCCAGCGCGGGGCTGTACGTCACCGTTTCGCCCTCGTTCAGGGTGGTGGTGACGGTGGGCGTCAGGCCCGTCAGATAGTCCGGCGCCTTGATGCTGTACGCAAAGGTCAGGGGGTGGAATTTCTCCGCCATCTCCGTGCCGCTGTCGCTGAAGCTGACGCTGCCCAGAGAAGGCAGGACCTTCACGTGGAAGGTATACACCGTCTCCTTGCCGCTGCCGCCGGAGGGCGGTGTCACGGTGAGGGTCATGGTGTTGTCGCCCAGGTGCATGCTGTCGCCGTAGTAGACGTACTGGCCGGACTCATCCATCATGTCCGCACAGGCCGTGATGGTGCTGGTCCGCGTGGGGGTGGCAGCCACCATCGCTGCGCCGGTCTCGGCGGGCACCGCCCAGAAATAGTAGCCGTTCCAGCTGTTCGTGTCGAAGGCGCCGCGCTGTGCGGCGTGATAGTCGTATACGGTGTAGTCGCGGGTGGTGACATCCTGCTGGAAGTCCTCCGGCCCCACCAGCGTCAGGCCGTGCAGATAATCGTCCCGAGTCACGTCGCCCGTAGACTTCATCTTCACCCGCAGGGCGCTGAGGCCGTCGGGGCTGGCTGCCGCCGTCACCGTCACGGGATAGCTCTGCCGGTGTACGCCGTCCTGGGCCGTCACCGTGAACGTCACGGGGCCCTTGGAGAAGTCCAGCGTGCCGTCCGCCGGTTCCACCGCGGCCCGGGGGCTGATGCTGGTGACCACCGAGACCTTCGTCAGGTCGGTGCCGTAGGGCAGCACCCAGGTGTAGCCGCCGTCGGCGGCGATGGCGGGCATGCCGTTGACCGTCACGCCCTTGAGCTTGCAGGAGTAGTCCAGCAGCTCCTGATACTCCTTATAGACGGGCATCCGCCCCTGGCCGGCGATATACCTGAACTGCCACGCGGCGCCGTACAGTGCCACATGGGTATAGCTGTTCAGTTTGTCCAGAAACTCCTGCTTCTGCATATCGGCCAGCTCCATGGCCACGGCGCTGTCGCCGATGTCCATGCTGCCCACTGCCGGCAGCAGGCCGATGTTCTGATAGTAGTTGCCGCTGAGGTATGCCTTGGCGGTGGCTTCATCCGCACGGCCCTGCACAAGGCCCACCAGATGGCCCGCCACGGGTTCCGCCTCCTCCGCGCCGTACTGCACGGAGCCGGCGTGGTAGCAGTTGTGAATGCCCACCTGCAGGGCGTAGTAGGTGCTGGTGCTGTACCGGCCCACCAGACCGCCCGCCTGCGTCCTCTCCACCTTCACGGTGCCCAGGTTGTAGCAGTCCTCGATGATGCCCTCGGCATCGCCGGCCAGACCGCCGGCCCACTCCCGGGCCTCCACGGTGCCGTAGTTGCCGCAGCCCACCATGACGCCCACCGGCTTTTCCTCGGTGCTGCCATAGCAGCTGATCTCGCCCACCACGCCGCCGGCCTGACCGCCGGCCACCACGCTTCCGTAGTTGGCGCAGCCGATCATCACCCGCGCCATGCACGCGATGCCGCCGGCGCCATAGCCGCCGGGGCTGCTGAAGCCGCTGGAGTCGGGGTTGGCCTTGACGCTGCCGTAGTTGGTGCAGTTGATGAAGGTGTGGCCCTCCGCCGCCAGACCGCCCACGCGGGGATACGGGATCTCACCGGCGGAACCGGCGGCATACACCGTGGCGTAGCTGGTGCAGTTGATGAGGGTGGCCCCTGCGGCGCGGCTGACGAGGCCGCCCACATAGGTGCAGGCGGTGACGGAGCAGCTCTTGTCCAGCGTCAGGTTCTTGATGACCGCGCTTTCGGACAGCAGGCCGAACAGACCGTAATACTTGCGGGTGGTATCCTCGAACACGAAGTTCTTGATACGGAAGCCGTTGCCGTCGTAGATACCGTCAAAGGTCCGGCCCGTGCCGCCGGAGCCGGTGGCGTTGCCGATGGGCACCCACGAGTTGTTCTTGAAGCCGGACAGGTCGATGTCGGCGGTCTGCCGGAAGTAGACGCCCTCCGTTTTCAGTGCGCCGTCGTTGACCTGCTCCGCCAGAGCTTCCAGCGCCTGAGCGCTGGAGATCAGGTAGGGGCTGGCCTCGGTGCCGGAGCCCTGCAGGACGTAGTAGCCCCACGCCTTCGTGGGCAGCAGGCTCAGCGCCATGACCAGCGCGATGGCCAGCGGCAGCAGCCGGTGCGTTCTCTTGGTGTTCAAGTTCTGTTTCCTCCTTGTGTGTTCTCTCTCAAACGCCGCGGCGCGGAGCCGCGCGTGCTGTACAGGTGTGCTGCGGGCCGTCTCGGCCCTGCCGGAAAGAGGTACGGGATGGAGAGGGCCGGCACCCTCTCCATCCTTATGGGAAGCAGGCGGCCTTTGCGGGCCGTCTCGGCTTGACAGGGGATGTGCGGTCTTTTCGCATAAAAAACGCCGGCGCTCCGTTCCGGAGCCACCAGCGGCTTATCGGGTAAACCAAAAACGCCGACCGCTCCCCTTCGGAAGCCATCGGCGCATAGTCCACCCTCTGATATGTCACAACGAAGAAGCGCCGCCGCAAGTAAGCTCTCAGCCGTGCAATTCTACTGTCCTCGCGCCACGGAAGCCCTTGTGTCCCAACGGTTTCCACGTACATGACCTACCTTCTCAGGAGCGATGCTCCCAATGGCGGTGTTACCCCGGCAGCGTATGCTGCTTCGGTCATCTCCTTGCGCTCACAGTGCCGTCCGCGGTGGGTTTCTGACCCAAAATTCTTTCTAAGCTGCTGTCTGACGATGTCTCGTCGTTACAACAAACAGCCGCGCGGCGTCCCCGAGCTTGATCTATCCAGTTTTTCATGAAGTCCGGACGCTGTTTTTTCAGGCCATCAAGGCTTGTGAAAACGTCCAAAACCTGACGGATGTCAGTATATCCCAGTTTATTCGCATTGTCAATATCCGCCTGTCGGAGATCCGCGGAAAACCACGGAATTTCGGGCTTTGCGGGCGCGTCACCGTTCCCCGTTCTCCGCCACCCACGTCCGCACATAGTCCACGAACAGCCGCGTGGAGTTGGACAGCGCCTTCTTGTCCTTGATGCCGATGCCGATGGTGCGATAGAAGTGCAGCGGCGCGCGGCAGATGCGGATAGGCGTGGGGCTGTGGCGCACCATCAGCTCCGGCAGGAGACTGATGCCCAGCCCCTCGGACACCATGGCAAGGATCGTTCTGTCCTCCCGGGCGATGTACTTCACGTTGGGGCGGATGCCCATCTCGTCAAAGGCCGCCATGATCTCGTAGTCGTCGCCCTCCTCCAGCTGGATGAAGGGTTCCTCTGCCAGCGCGGACATGGGGAACGGGTCGCGGTCGGCATAGGGGTGGTCGCAGGGTACGATGACCTGCAATTCGTCGCGGTGCAGGGCGTAGGTCTGCAAGCGCTTCACCG
>ERZ857480.44418-NODE-68633-length-18310-cov-22.1753_pt1 | contig 18310 bp, 14 predicted proteins | sample MGYA00519767_ERZ857480 | MGnify/ENA primary metagenome ERZ857480 (study PRJEB31778, sample SAMEA3449210) | human gut metagenome | biome: human gut; feature: human-associated habitat; material: faeces | place: United Kingdom | collected 2010/2012 ...
AAACAGTTCCTTTTTCTTTTTTCTGGGATCAGCTTTGCCTTTTTGACGATTCTTTTGGCTGCCATGTCCTTCCTGAACGGATGAGCCTTTATTGCCAGCATCTTTGGGAAAAATCCTTATTAATTTCAATAGTTCAAGATAGACACACTTTGTGCGGTCTTTCAACCTGTGGAATCAATGAAACTTCATTGAAAATCCCTGTTGCTGCTCCAACTCGTGGTCGTCCGGTTTGTGGCTGAGGGCGACACGCTTTTCCCGCAGGCGTTGCAGCCGCTTGCGGTCGATTTGAATGCCGTCGGCAGCGGGAGCCGGGGCGTTGTCCCGAAAGATATTGCCCATGTGGTAGAGCAGCCGGGTGGCGGACAGCAGGACGGAGGGAGGCTCCTGTTCGCCGCGCTCCATGCGTTTCATGAAAGATTCCGCATAGGCGTGGCCGTTATCCCGCGCCGCCGCGAACCATTCGTAGGCGGCGTCCATGTCCTTCGGAACGCCCTCGCCCATGAGGGTCAGCTTCCCCAATAGATATTGGGCGTAGGCGTTGCCGTTATCCGCGGCCTGCCGCAAATATGACACTGCTGTTTCGGCGTCTTTTACCGTATTCTTGCCGCTGAGATATTCCTTTCCCAGCTGGTAGGCGGCGAAATCGTTGCCGTTGTCCGCCGAGCGTTTCAGCCAGTAGATGCCCTTGGCGGGATCGTGAACGTCTGCATCATCGGAGAGATACAGCTTGCCGAGGGCGTACTGTGCCGCGTCCAAGTCCTGCTTGGCCACGCGTTCCAACAGCTTTTGTGCTTTGACCATGTCGGGGATCAGCAGCCCGCCGTCACGGTACGCCGTGCCGATGATGTACTGCGCGTAGGCGTCGCCTGCATCCGCCAACCGCTCCAGTTGCTCTGCCGCTTCGTCCCGTTCCTCCAACGGAAAGCTCTCATCGTTCGCCACGCTTTGCAGATCCTGACACGCATAGCTCATGTCATAGGTGCTGATCCGCTCGCCGTCATCCTGCATTTCCTCGTCCTCAAAGGAAATCCCGTTCATGCGGATATGCTCCGCCTCACGGATGACCGCGTTCTTGATTTGACGAAATTCTTTTTGCTGAGACAGCGGCGAACGCAGACGTTTCTTTTCCTGCATCGCCTTTCGCGCTTCCACCACCAGTTCGTCTCGCGATTTGCTTTTCTGCTCGTAGACATGGAGCAGTTCCTGCCGGAAGATCTGATTGGTGAGCGTGGACTTGATTTGGCGAATACCGTCTTTGGACAGGTACGCCTGATTCGGCTTTGCCGACCACGCCATCATGTGGACGTGGGGATGGTTACCCTCATCGTGGAATGCTGCGTACCAGCGGAAATCCTCCGGCGATATTTTCATCGCCGCGGCGATGTCATTGATTCGCCGCCTTTGGCAGCGTGAAAGGGGACCATTCTTGGCGGAAGAATGGCCCCCTCTCGATTCCCCAAGACCGCAAGGGCTGCGCCCTTGACCTGCCATTGCCCGTTCATGCACGGCTGATACTGCACGCGCTGTGCAAAGGAGTACCTGCCGATTTTCGTTGCAGCTTTCGACTTGGCCTGCGTCTATGTCCGCTTGGCCGCTGCCTTTGTATGGTTTCGAGGCTTTTTGCAGCGGCTCTCGTACCAGTATTGCAGCAGCGGCTGAGCGGAAAGAGAAGCACGCCAAATCGCTCAGAAGAAAAACTCTGACATACGGCCGCTGGAAAAATGACTTGGCGTTGGCGTTTTGGGGCCAAGGGGCGTCAGCCCCTTGCGTTCTCTTGGGGTTCCAAAGGGGCGGTTCTCTGCCGCAGAGAACCACCCCTTTGATAGAAACCGCACTTGATGTACGGACTCTTGACGATCAGCCTTGCCATGCTTCGTTCTCCAGCTCACGGAGCTTTTGCTCCAGCCGTAGCTGACCGTTGGTGCGCTTGACGGCGGCGATGCTCTTGGCCCGCTCCTGCCGCAGCACTTCCTCGCTCACGTTGAGGCTTTGCAGGAGGATGGACATTGCCATGTCCATCTCCACCGCCTGCTTGTAGAGCAGCGACGCGATGCGATCCTCGAAGAGCTTCAACCGACTGTCGATGGCAGACTGCACCGCACGGGGCAGCGTGGTACTTTAAGTTTGCTCGAAAGGCGCCACAACCGCCTGCGTTGAACCCCCCGTCAACTGCCCGCACTGCGGGCAGAAGTGATTGGGCAGAGCGTCGGTTCCGACGCCAGTCCTTTATCCTGCTATTCGTCACCGCAAGCTCCATACCGCTCGTTTCCGCCGAAAACGGCGAAAACTCACTCATTCCGCTACGTCTCCTCTTCCCACCGAACCCGCTTCGCTGGGCTTCGGCGGGAGCCCTGCTTTCCTCCGATAACCGCCTGATCTGCCTGAAATACGCTGAAGGTGTGCGTCCCATATGGCGTGGGAAAGTCTTCTCCAGAGCGGTTTCAAATCACACTTGCACAAACGCCGCAACGTTCGTTTCAAGGGGCTGCGGCGGGTATACACGCCACCCCATCTCCTAACCGCGCACACAGCGGCTCACACGGCGAAACACGGGGCGCTTTGGATGGGGGCGCTATCACTACCCTTGGACCGTTTTGCGCGGTTCGGAACCTCTGTGCGCGCAGAGGCCAGGATGGGTGTACTTTGTTATTTTTGTATGGGTCGAAGGAACATTGGAAAAAGCAGAGAGCCTTCGGAACGGAGACACGCACCGTGCGCGTCGCTGTTCCGAGGCTCCGCTGGGCTGCGCTGTCCACAGCATCCATCTGCCGCTGATAAAACAGGTCAATGGAAAACTGGATCGGCAGGATCGTGTAGAGCAGACTTCCGTTTTGCTTGCGCCCGTCCCGCATGATGATGCTGGTGTGCTCCGTAACGATGAGCCCACGTTCTTCCAGCAGACGAACATGCTTGGCAACGGTGTTGCGCGAGAGGTGCAACTTCTTTGCAATAGTCGCCTCACTCGGATGGCATCGGTTCGTCTTGCGGTTCGCGTGGCGCAGCAGGTAGAGGTACACGGCGACCGCACCGGCGGAGAGGTCAAAGTCCAACAGCTCATTCGGAACAGGAAAGCAGTTTCGCACCTTCTCCCATCCGACCGGCGGCTTCGTTCTTCTCACATCTCACCACCGTCCTTCGTATGCTGCTCGACCCATTCGATGAACTTCTCTTTCGGCACCACCATACGGCTGCCGACGCGCAGCGTTGGAAAATCCTTTTCGTGCATCAGCTCTTAGGCGCTGGCGGGCGACACGCCGAGCACGCTTGGCACAGTTGCCGCGTTTAAGAACAGCGGCAGCTCATCATAGGTTTTGTAGGTTGACTCTTTCATTTTCAATGTTCCTTTTGCATTTCGTATTTACCGCAAACGCACCTGATTGACTTGCGGTCATCAATCAGGTGCAATCGTAGCATAGCATATCTCAAAGACCGGGAGCAATAGCTCCGGCGCTTGTTGGGTACACAACAAAAACTCCATCGGAAACGGAGAGGGTGACCACGATCTATCGAAACGACAGTCTCTTTGAACGATTCAATGTGTTGTTCGGAAAGAAAAGCAGCATTGTGGCAGGCGAGGAATATCCGATGGGATACTTTACCGCCGAAGCGTTGGAGGTGGACGACGTACTTCTTGCAGAATTAGAAAAGCTGACCCAGCAGGCGGGCGAGGAATTTGATGTGTTTCTGACCGCGCGGACAGGCTCGAGCGCGGGAATGGCGATTCAGAAGCTGGATCGGGCATGGGAGCTCATCCGGCAGCTCCCACTGTATAACAAGCTCCCATATCGGGACGGGTGCGGGAGCGTCGTCAGCGGTATGATCTGTGACTTGCGCGACGACGAGCAAAAACATGACCGTATGCTCACGACTGGAACGAGAGAGAATGAACTGCTGCGGCGCTGGCAAGGGCGGTATCGCGGCATGGCGGCGGGAAATATTCCACGTCGGTGTCACAACTGCGGGAGGTGGTTTTTGCTGGTGGGAGTCTACGACACGGTGTACTGCCGACGGACGGCACCGGGAGAAACAAAACGCACCTGCCGTCAGGTCGGCGCTCACCGGAAGGAGCGGGAAAGGAACGGCAGGGAGTTTGCCTGCCGCGAATACGCGAGGGCGTACAACCGGTTGAAGACATGGAAACGGCGCGGGAAGCTCAGCGCAGAGGAGTGGAATCGCAGAGTGGCGTATATTCAGGATCTGAAGGAAGCGTTTTTGACCGGCGAGCTGAGTGATGCCGCGTATCGGACGAAGCTGGAGCGGGCTTGAGTGCAGAAATGGTTTGAAAAAGGGAGTCACTGCCCGACCGAGCGGGAACTCACTTTTATTGATTTCAGCAGCGTAAAATATATTGATAACTGGAAAAATTCCAGTCAGTTAAATTCAGATTAAGAAGGCTTTTCCTTGATATTTCTTTTTAGCCATGATAAAGTAAATTTGCGACGCAAGTTAATATGTCCATTCAAGCGAGCGTGCGTTTTTACTTTTGGTAAAAGCGCAGGCTCTATTTTGGCATTCGCTTGAATGACTAAAAACTTGCGTCGCAGCAGGGAGTTTGCGTTTTTCGGTGCGCAACTTCGTGTTGCGCACTTTTTATTTGCATTCAGCACTACTTGACTTCCCCAGCTAAGCAGGTATAATTAAATTGCACGATAATCTTCGCGAGCGACAATAAATTAATGTGCATTTTGTTGTCTTAGGTGGAACTTATTTTTATGTCCCAAATATCTGCTTTTAGTATTCAAAACTGCATAACAAGAGCTTTTCTCATCTTAATGAGTTCGCTTTTTCTGCTTTATCCGGGGACACAGGGATTCGGCGGAATCGCACAGGCGAAATATCAGATGTTTCTGCTCCTTTGCGGCGGATATACGGCTCTAATGCTACTTCTTCTGGCGGAGAGCGCGCTTGTCAGCGGCAAAAAGTGCAGAAATCTCAAAGTGGTACTGAAGGAAACGAACTGGACGCAGCGATTCCTTGCGCTCTATCTGCTATTCACTTGGCTTTCCGCCCTGCTCTCACCGTACTTTCCCGAAACGGTGATCGGCGTCAGCCGCTATGAGGGCGCGCTGACGATCAGTATTTATGTCGTCTGCTTTTTCCTTGTGCGCGCTTACGGGCGGATCGACCGTGTCCTTATCACTGTATTTGGCGCAGCGGTGACGCTGTTCGACCTTCTCTGCATCGCGCAGCTCTACGGCGGCAATCCGTTCACGCTTTATCCCGTGGGCTATGGCTATGCCGATGCGGGCGTCGCCTACTCCGGCGCGTATCTCGGGACGATTGGCAATGTCGACCTTGTCGCCGCGTTTTTCTGCCTTGCCATTCCGGCGTTCTGGGCGGCGATGCTGCGCAGCCGCGACTGGCAGCGCTGGCTGCTTTCAGTCCCGCTCGCGCTGTCGCTGTCTGTGCTGGTCAAAATGAACGTGCTGGCGGGTTTTGTCGGCGTATTTGCCGGTGGGGCGATTAGCTATGTGGTAATCGCGCCCGTGGGAGAAACGCATCGGCGCGCCTTGGCAGCAGCTTTTTTTTGCCTTGTGGTGGGATCGCTTGCAGCGCTGTATTGCGTTGACTTCGGCGGGGTGTTCCACGAACTGCACAGTATCATGCACGGAGAGATTTCCACTACATTCGGCTCGGGGCGGTTCCACATCTGGGAGCAGGTCCTCAGTGCCGTGCCGGAGCATTTTCTGTTTGGCACCGGCCCCGACACCATGCTCTACGGCGGGCTGGAAGCCTTTACCCGCTATGATGAATCACTCGGAGGCACCATCATCGGGCGCATCGACGTAGCGCACAACGAATATCTCAATATTCTCTATCATCAGGGCATTTTTGCACTGGCGGCCTACCTCGGCGCGCTCGCTGCCGCGGCAAAAAAATGGCTGAGAGACGGCGGACGCAATGCACTCGTTGCAGTGCTGGGCACGATGCTGCTTTGCTATGGAATCCAAGCGTTTTTCGGCTTCAGTATGATCATGACAGCGCCTTACTTCTATTTGACGTTGGCGTTGTTTGATAAAAGTGATGTGTAAGAAGGAGGAAATCAGTATGCACAGTCAGAAAATGCGATTGATCAGTCTGAATCTGGTACTCGTGATGCTTCTCACGATGCTGCCGGTGCAGGCTGCGGACATTGTCATTGATGATGATGGCCCGATGTACACCGTCGTGCTCAACGGCGGTGAAGGCACTTATGAGGGGGACAATACGCTCTCCATCAGTTACGGGAGCAGCACGCTCTATCTGGAGGATTATATCTTTACCAGAGAGGGTTACACGCTGCTCGGCTGGAGTGAAAAAGAGGATGCGAGTACCCTTGACTACACGCGCTTCGGCGAACTTTACGCCAAAAACACAGGCAAGGATTCACAGCTCTACGCCGTATGGGGCGAGGGCGAGAACTGTGCGCTGTATCGCGATGCGCCGGCCGATATCGAATCTGATCCGGTGGGCAGGTATTACGTTGCGGACAGTGCAACACTGCCTGCCGACAATCCATACAAGTTGATTGGTTGGGCAGATCACGACAAGGGGTTTCATGAGGTAGGCAAAGCAGCCGACGCCGGTGAAATCTACGAGCCCGTTTATAGATACAACGCCGTTCTGCTTGACGGGCGTGACGGCGAGAGCAATTTCAATGCGGAACTGTTCTATGCCGGTTCGCCAAATGACAAATATCTCAGAACGACGGTGATGGTTCGCGGTAAAAATGTTCCCTGCTTCAGCAAGGACGGCTATCTGCTCACCGGTTGGGAAGACCGTGACGGGAATCCTGTCGCTGCCGGAGGTAATGTTGCCGGTACATACCCGGCAGATGAAGATGGCGTTGTCACGCTTTATGCCCGCTGGAGCAAGGCGGATCAGCTTGGAAACGGCGTAAGGCTCGTCATTGACGGCGATGACATGACCGAGCTGCTGGATCGGGATGACAGCTTCTATGGTAACGGCTGGAGATTTTATCCCAATCCCAAAAGAAACGAGCTGCAAATTTACGGTGACTCCTATTATGGGGACGCCATCGCATACGATGGTAATTTGGATGCCCGGTGCAGTGGCGAAGTTGCCACCGGTCAGATTGAGGTCAACGGTGAGCTGTACGTGTATGCAGGCAGCAATGACGCCGCGCTGCATGTCAGAACGAGCGGCGTTTCCGCCATCCGTGCCGCAGAGGTACAGCTCTCTGCCAACTGGAATAAGGATGGTATGACTGCCTGTCAGATCACGGCAGAGGGCGAGGGCGTCATCGGCATTGACGCTCCGATCATCCGCATCAACTGCGCCAATGTGACGATCACCGGTGATCCAGCTGTGCGAGAAGATGCCAAGATCGTTTGCGGCGATGGAATCAGCTATAAGACTATCGATAATGGTGATGGAACGACAACACTGACAACCAGTGCTGTCGAGAGAAATATCACACTTGACGGCAACGACGGTACGCTTGACGGTCAGAAAACCGTTAATGTCGACTACGATGTAAGCAACAAGCTCGATTTGAGCCAGTATGCTTTTACACGTAAAGGCTACGCCCTGATCGGCTGGGCGACGGACAAAGACGGCAGCAAGTTTGTGGCGGAATATGACGGTGAGATCAGCAGCGAATCCTATCCTGCGCTGTATGCTGTCTGGATCGCAGTGCCGGAGAGTTATGCCATCTTCCATATCCTTGGTTATTCGGGCAGGCTGACAGGCGCAGTTGACAGTGTAGAGGCGTGGAAAAATAACATTTTCTACAGCTATGACCTGAGCAGCGGCTTTGTTATGCCGGAAACCACTGAGGGAGCGACCGTCTGGGAAGACATCAATACGCACAACCTGTATTACAGCGGCGAAGAAGTCGTTCCTGAAAACGGTTCACGATTTGAGAGATCCCATGGAAAAGAGCCCGAAAATGGCGAGCACACCATTCTCCTTGACGGCAACGGCGGCACCTACGCTTACCGCACAGGCGGCGTCACGTATGAAGTGAACAGAAAGATTGCCGATTACAATGCCGCCGAGGGCGAGACGGTCAACTATGCCTGCCGCTTCACCCGGCCGGGCTACACACTTGCCAGCTACAACAGCGAGCCCGACGGCAGCGGCAAGGAGTATGCGCTCAACAAGTGCGTCGTCACAGACGATATGGCACCGATCCAGATCCTATACGCCCAGTGGAAGAAGAACGGCGAGAGCGTACAGTACATCACGATCGACGGCAAGCAGTACGATGCCGCGCAGGATTGGCGCGGCAATGGCTGGGCCTATTTGTACAGCGATGGTGGGATAATTTCGCTTCTCGGCTATCACGGCGGCTCGATCGAATCGGATGTTGCTCTGCGAGTCAGCTGCTCCAAGGGGCAGAGCAGCGTTACCGGCTGCATCAATGCGCCGGAACTGATTGTTAATCTGAGTGGCAATCAGAATAGCGGCAGTGTGTCGCTGGCGGTGAATGCCAAAGAGGGCGCGGCTCTCATTTCACAAGGGGATATGCATATCAATGTGCAGAACCTCGCAGAGCTTTCCGTTGTTGGGGCAGAGGGATATCCTGCTGTCAGCGCGGGTGGAGAATTGGCGCTCAATCTATATGATGAGGGTCGAATCTCTGCGCGGGGCGGTAATACTGCCGCCATTTCGGCGGTATCTATCATCATGAGCAGCAGGCGTGGATATCTGATCACCGCGGGTTCAGATCCGGACAACGCTGTCGAAGTGGACAGCTATTCCGGTCAGCAGTATGTCTCCTACGAAGTCCGCACCAGAACGCTGACGCTGCACGGAAACGGCGGCACGGCGGACGGGCAGGACACATATGTGGCTGAAACAAAAGATTTCTGGCTCGCTCTCAGCGATTACGCCACGGTCTTCACAAACGACGGAAAGTTGTTGCTCGGTTGGTCGAAATCGGCCGACGCCACCGAGATCGACTATGCCGCACAATCCAGCAAAAACTTTTTGTTTGATGATGATTCCTTTGCAGAGGACCTCTACGCCGTATGGGAGAGCGACAGCAGAAAGGGCGTTGTGCTGAACGACTACGGCCGGTGCAACGATACGGTCGACCCCCTCGACTTCAGACGCTATGTCTATCATGAGCGCTTTGTCGGCGCGGTCGATGCGGGCACGCAGTACACGCTGCCGGACTCCTATAAGGCGGGCTACCGCTTTCTGGGCTGGCGCTCCGCGCAGGACGGTCAGCTCTACCCCACAGGTACAGAGATCACCGTGGACCAGAGCATGACCTATACCGCGGAATACGAGGTCCTGTCGATGACGATCAACGGCAAGACCTACCGCATGGATCGCGCGCACGGCAGCCGCAGCCTTGGCTGGGAGTATAGACCTGCCTTCGAATATGGATATTGGTCAGAAGAAGTCCATCTTAGTATTTATGAGAATTACTCTGGCAAGCCGATCAGTATACCAAGCACGGCGTACATCACACTGTATGGTAATGTGACCGGTGAAAGCGGGTATCCCGCCATTTCTGTAGACGGAGATGCTCAGATTCATAATGGTGCAGCCAGAGATGGGAAAAAACCCATTGTGATAACTGGTGGAGCGGGTGCTCCTGCCGTGCGGGCAAGCGGGAGAATTTACGCCTTTCCAAGCGCAGTCCCCATTACTTTCCGGGGCGGCGACGGACAGCCTGCGCTGGTTGGCAAGAGCGTCCAGACCGGGTGCGTGATGCTGGCGGGCAGCTCGGAAAGCGATGCCGTCCTTACCGGCAGATATCACGGCGAGAGTTTTGTCCGCGTTAGTGACGAGCTGCTGACCGTTACCGTCCAGCCGGGGCAGACGGTCCCCGCTCTGCCCGAAGCGGACGGCGTCGTGTTTGTCGCGTGGCGCGCGGACGGACGCGGCAGCGTGTGGTATCGCCCCGGCGATGTGATCGATGGTGCAGAAGTGACCCTGCGCGCGCACTATACGTGGGATGACAGCGGTGCAGTGATCCTTGACGGCAACGGCGGTACAACAAGCAGCGGCTCCAAGTATTATGTGGCTGAGGTCTCCGGTGCAGACCTGCGCCTGACGGAATCGACGGCGCGGAATGGATTCACGCGCGATGGCTACACCCTGAGCGGTTATAATGATCGCGCAGATGGCAGCGGCAGAAACTATACGTTCCGTCAGCTTGCAGACGGCAGCGCATGGGACAGCCTTGTCGGCAAGGTTTTGACGTTCTTCGCCCAGTGGACGAGGAACGGCGATCCCGTTACGCCTGAGAAACCCAGTAAGCCGACCACGCCCACGCAGCCGACTACGCCCCCGCAGACCACCACGCCGGACGGCTCAGCAGACATCACGGTATCCGGCAGCACGGTGAAGGTGGAAAACGTAGACGTTGACAAGCTGGTGACCGACAACGGCGACAAGAAGACCGCTGAGATCGACCTTTCCGGCACCAAGAGCGGCATCACAGATGTGACGCTGCCCACTGATGCGGTGAAGGAGGTTGCCGCCTCTGAGGCCGAGAGCCTGACGGTCAAACTGCCCGATGTGACGGTCAGCTTTGACGACAAAGCGCTTGCGGCTGTCGCTGAGCAGAGCAGCGGCGCCGATCTCAGCCTGAGCGTCAATGTAGGCTCCGCCAACAACAGCAACCTGACCGACGCACAGAAAAATGCCATCACGGGCGCACGTGAGCTTTCTGTGATTGAGGTGAGTCTCAGCTCAAATGGTGAGAAGATCAGTAACTTTAACGGCGGCAGCGTGACGATCGACGTGCCGTTTGAGTGGTCGATGAAGGGGCTTCTCCGAGCCTATTACATCGATGAAAACGGCAACAAGTCCGCGATCGATGTGACGTACAAAAACGGCGTTGCGACGCTGGTGCTGAACCACTTCTCCACCTATGTGGTGGAAGCAGTCGATGCACTTTCCTTTACGGATGTTTCGGTCAAGGAATACTATTTCGATGCGATTGCATGGGCGGTGAAGAATGCGATCACCGAAGGCGTGAACGACACGATTTTTGCACCCGGTGCAAGCTGCACCCGCGCGCAGATGGTGACCTTCCTGTGGCGCGCCAACGGCTCGCCCGAGCCGACGGTGACCGAGCTGCCGTTTACCGACGTTGCGGTGGACGCCTATTACGCCAAGGCGGTTCTCTGGGCGGTCGAAAACGGCATTACGACCGGTACGAGCGATACGACCTTTGATCCGGACGGCGTCGTCACCCGCGCCGAAGCAGTGACCTTCCTGTGGCGCGCTGCCGGAAACCCGGCAGCGGATGGGAAGCTGTTTGCCGATGTGGAAAGCACGAAGTATTACGCTGAAGCGGTGCGCTGGGCGGTCGCCAACGGTGTGACCAAGGGCGTAAGCGATACGTCCTTTGCGCCGGGCAGCGCCTGCACCCGCGCTCAGATCGTGACGTTCCTGTATAGAGATTGCATGAACGAGTAGAACCAACACTCAACAAAATGTACGGCGGTTCTCATTGAACCGCCGTACAAATAAATGGGAGTGAGTTTCATTTCGTGTTTCACTGTTAGATGATACCGAAAGATTCTATAGGTGCCCGCTTCAGTGAAAGATCGCTATGAAAGATGTCTCCGCCAAATGACTTTTATTGACTACAGCAGCGCAAAATATGATAAGCAATGATCTTGATTTTAGTTGGATTCTGTGCTACTGACCGATTTCATGAAGCATGTTTCCAATCGTATATGGGAAGAAACTCTGACCCACACGGGAAAATGAGCGGACAAAAACAGTGGAGAGGATAGGACGTACCTCCCGCAATATACCGAGCGGAAAGGCTCCAAAATCCCTGAAAACCGTCAAATGGAGCGCCCCGATAGACTTCGTAATCAGCAGGTCATGTGTTCGAGTCACACCACCAGCTCCAAAAAAGCATCGAAAGCCGAAGCTTTCGATGCTTTTTTTACTGCAAAAATTGTGTGCATGCGAGAAGGTATATGCCGATACCCACGATAACAACAAGATCTACGAGCGTGATGACGGTAGCAACAAGCAAGTGTCTGCTTGAGAGTGCGTCCGCTCCATCACGACCGGCGCCAGAGCGGCACATTTTCTTCCGTGCGCGTCACAGCGTTCTCCCGCTCGCGCGGCGCGAGGTATCGCGGATGATATAGTACGTCATCACCAGCAGGAGCGGAAAAAAGGCGAGGCCAAGCAGCTGCGTCAGTTCGAACCGAAGCGTCTCGGGGAGCGGGAGGGAAATCACTTCAAAATACGCCAGCAGATGATAGAGAAACAGCCCGAGCGATAAAGCGTAGGCACCGAGACGGAAGGTCTGTCCACGGATCTCCTGCCAGGTAAAGCGGACGGTATTGTAGTCGAGCAGAATCAGCAGGAAGGGCATGGCGGCACCAAGAAGAGGAGAGAGTGCCGGGTCGTTTGTTGTAAAGCTGCAAAGTGTGATCGCACCGGCGGCGAGCGACAAAAGTACGTTGATCGCGCTCTGCACCGCGCTGCGCCGGTCCTTTTTCGGGCGAGTCATGCCCAACGATCGATACTCTGCATCGGAATAGTCCCGGCGATGCAGACCGCGTTGCGTCCTTTTCTGCTTCCACAGCGCCACGATCTCATACACGAACAGAAGGAAGGTAACGGCGAAGAGGAAACTGTAGATCATCCGCTGCGTCAAAAGTGACAGGGCAAGAAAGACGACGGCGTTGCCCGCGAATATGATGGCCGAGGAGGGGCGAGGCTTCAAGGGGTCAGATGGCGGGGAGAGTCTTGAACGCATACGCTTTGCTCCTTTCTGCATATTGTGAATGAATTTACAGTGTGCTCTTGCTGCAAAAGCAGGAGAAAATCCTGTACCTGAAGGAAATAGCTCTGATCTCAAATTACCCTATCTGATTTATTATACAATATCTGCTCGCGTTTGTAAACGGAAGCCTCAAAAGTCGGCTGACAGCTTACTTTTCGTCAGTTTCGCTAAATAACTTTCAGCTTTTTCTGCTGGACAAGTGCAAAAGAACGTAGTATCCTATAAAAAATAGCTGAGTAAACCAGACGAGGTATCACACAAACTGGTCAAACACAACAAAATAAGGAGGAACACGCATGGCATACCGGGAAAGCTACGCAGGCAGGATCAACCGCAAGCTGAACAAGAAGCTTCACGTCGTCGAGGTGGCGTCCGGCCGGCAGAAGGCCGACCTTGTGCTCAAGAATGCGACGTATGTAAATGTATTCTGCAATGAGCTCAGTCACGGCGACATTGCCGTAGCCGAGGGGCTCATCGTGGGCATGGGCGAGCATTACGAGGGCGCACTCGAGGTCGACATGGGCGGCAAGCTCGTGCTGCCCGGCTTTGTCGACGCGCACATCCACCTGGAGAGTTCGCTCGTCTCCCCCAAGGAGTTTGCCAACGCCGTCATTCCGCACGGAACGACCACCGTCATCACCGACCCGCACGAGATCGCAAACGTCATGGGAACGGACGGCATCGAATACATGCTGCAAGCCACCGAGGATCTTCCCGTAGACGTTCGCCTCATGCTGCCCTCCTGCGTACCTGCGACGCCGCTCGACGAATCCGGCGCGGTGCTCGACTACCGCGCGATCGACTCCTTCTACGAGCACAACCGCGTTGAGGGTCTTGCCGAGATGATGAACTACGTCGGCGTTGCGAACGCCGACGAGCAGGGGCTGGAAAAGATCGTCGCCGCGCAGGCGCACCACAAGAAGATCGATGGCCACGCGCCGGGGCTTGCGGGCAACGACTTAAACGCCTACATCGCAGCGGGCGTCTATTCCGACCACGAATGCAGCAGCGTCGAGGACGCCATCGCCAAGCTTGAGCGCGGACAGTACATCATGATCCGCGAGGGCACGGCCGCGCGCAACCTCGATGCGCTGCTCCCGCTGCTCACACCGCAGTATTACACCTACTGCATGTTCTGCACCGACGACAAGCACCCCAACGACCTCCTTGAGAAAGGCCACATCGACTACATCGTGCGCCGTGCCATCAAGTCGGGCGTCGACCCGATCATCGCCGTCAAATGCGCGAGCCACCACGCCGCGCGCTACTTTCTGCTCAACAACCGCGGCGCGATCGCGCCGGGCTTTCTCGCGGATTTTGTCATCATCGACAACTTTGACGATTTCAACATTCTTGAGGTCTATAAAAAAGGCAAGCTCATGTTCGACGGCAAGACCGTCACGCCGTTTGAAGCGCCCGAGATCGATCCGCACCTCGTCAAGCGCTCGCATGAGACGTTCCACGTCGCTCACCTTGAGGCGAAGGACTTCATCGAAGGCCGTCCGCGCGCCGTGCTCGGTATGGTGCCGGGCGAGATCGTCACGACTGACGCGGGCTACGCTGAAAAGATCAGTGTTGAGGACGATATTCTGAAGATCGCCGTCATCGAGCGCCACAAGAACACGCACCACATCGGCATCGGCTACATCAAGGGCTACGGGCTCGCCTCCGGCGCGGTAGCGACCTCCATCTCGCACGACAGCCACAACATCATCGTCGTCGGCACAAACGAGGAGGACATGGCTGCGGCGGTCAACCGCGTGGTCGAGCTTGGCGGCGGCATCGTCGTGATGGACGGCGGCAAAGTGCTCGGTGAGGTACAGCTCCAGATCGCGGGCATCATGAGTGAAGCGCCGCTCATCGAAGTCAACGAGGCGCTGGAAAATGCCAAGGAGCAGGCCTTCAAGCTGGGCGTTTCGCGCGGGGTCGACCCGTTTATGACGCTCTCGTTCATGGCGCTGACCGTCATTCCGACGCTGCGCCTCACTACGCGCGGCGTGTTCGACGTCATCAACCAGCGCTACGTGTGATGCTCGCAGCAGAAAGCGTTCCGGTGCAATACAACGAACCAGACAAAATAATCGCCCCGCCGTATGATTTGGTGCATACGGCGGGGCATTGCTATGGAAGCGTGTTCTTTCATTCTGAAAAAGGCCGATCCGTTCGGTAAAGCGGAAGCTCCTTTAAGGGCGGTCAGTTTCTTTCTGATGCTTTATTATTTTGATCAAACGTGATAGTCCTCCAACGATCAGCGAGCCAATGGCAAGTTCAATCGCCATCAAAGCCCAAAGCATTACAGTTCCATCGACTCCGTGATCCGCAAGGTGGTTGGTCCAAAGCCATACAACAGCCGCTGTCAGCGCAAAAATGCCCGATAAAATATATCCTCTTTTCCATTTCAGAAACATTGATCTAATAAGTGCTCCAGCCAAAAACGGTAAAACAAAAAGTATCAATACCGTACTGTTCATCTCGCCACGCTCCTTTCGTCAGCTTTCGATTTGTTCTATTAAGGTTATCACGAAAGTGCAAGGAATGCTACCATTTCTGCCAAAAATGCCTGGGGCAGTTCGCCTGATCGCTCTTGCCGGCAATCATGAAAGCCGCGTAAACCTTACTCTCACCATTGCTGCGCAAAATTTTGCTTGCAAATGGGACGGCTATCGCATATAATAGCTCTTGCACCTGCCGGTGTGATGGAATTGGTAGACGTAGCGGACTCAAAATCCGCCGCTGGCGACAGCGTACCGGTTCGAGTCCGGTCACCGGCACCATGCCGGAGCAAAGAAGGCTTTGCTCCGGCGCTTTTTTGTAAGTTCTCGCAAACAGAAAAAGCACGTCGGTTCAAACCGACGTGCTTTTTGTCCTGTAAGATGACTTTGAAGCTTTTCAGCGCCGACCGCCAAAGCCGCCACCGCGGCCTCCGCCAAAACCGCCGCCGCGGCTTCCACCAAAGCCGCCACCGCGGCTTCCACCGAAGCCACCGCCTCGGCTGCTGCCGAAACCACCGACACTGCCGCTGCCAAAGCCTCCGCCGCGGCCTGTGCTGCCAAAGCCTCCAAACGAACCGCCCGAGCTCGAGGGTCGTCTCGGCGGCTGGGGCGGGCGGCGATTGCCGCCGGAGCTGCCGCCGCTATAAGGCGGTCTCGGCCCTCCCTGCGGGGGCCTCGGGCCGCCCGAACGGGGCGGGCGTGGGCCGCGCGGGGGACGGCGTCCCCAGAAGATGGGACGGTACACCACCGTCGGAATGCCCATGCCGGGCATCATGTAGCGGCGGCGATAGCGGCGATAACGCATGCCATCAAGCATGATCCAGATGATAAAGAATATGATGAGGATCATGATGAACATCACACCGTTGGCCGCCTCGTCCAGCGCCGCCTCACTCTGCTGATACTGCTGGCTCAGCTCCACATGGAGCGCGGCGCAAAGCGAGCGCACCGCCGCGTCATAATCGCCCTTCTGCACGTTATCCGCCATGCAGGAGGCAACAAAGCTCTGCGAAAGCCTGCTGAGCAGGTCGTAAAAATTGCCGCTTGCAAGCAGGTAGTAATCCTGCTGCTGCTTTGCGATGACCAGGATCGCATCATTTTCCGCAAGCTGCATCTCGGTGGCGTAATCATACGCCGCATTCTCTATGTCGTTTGCGGATTCGGTCGTGACGACGGCCATGATGCTGCCAAACATCTTGTCCCAGTTGGCATTGTAGAGACCGATGACCTCCTCGGTCTTGTCGGAAAGAACATCGGCATCATCGCGCACATACTGCGTAAAGGCCGCCGTGGAAAGTGAGGGATCGAGCTTTTCTCCGCCCTCCGGCGTAGAGACGGCGGGCGCCTTGTGCAGTCCCCATGCGCCGGAAGCAATGATCGCCAGAATCAGCACCGCGATAGCGACGCCGCGTTTTTGAAAGAATTTCATGTGGTTCTCCTATCCGGAGCGCTCTCAGCTTCTCAGCTCCATGAGCTTCTGCTTCAGCTCGCCCTCGATGCGGCCGAGCTCGACCTCCGCTTCTTTGCGCTTCTGCGCGCCTTCGCGCTGAATGTTCACGACTTCGTCGAGCGTGGAGACAAGCTGCTCGTTCGTGTGCTGCAGTGTCTCGATATCGACGATGCTGCGCTCGGCCTCCTTGGCCGTGGCGATGGTGCCCATCTTGAGCATATCGGCATTCTTCTTGAGCAGCTCGTTCGTCGTCTGCGCCACGGCGCTCTGCGCGGCCGTTGCCTGACGGCTGTGCTCCATGCCGAGCGCAAGCACCATCTGGCTCTTCCAGAGCGGAATGGTGTTGACAAGCGAGGACTGGATCTTCTCGACCATCAGCGTGTCGTTGTTCTGCAAAAGTCTCGTCTGCGGGCCCATCTGGAGCGACACCATGCGCGTCAGTTCCAGGTCGTGCAGTTTCTTTTCAAAGCGGTCACACTTCTGTGCGTAGTCGTTGTAGGCCTGCGCGTCCTCAGCAAGGCCGCTCGCCTCCGCCTTCTTGCGCAGCTCCTCGAGCTCGCCGGAGCGGACTTCCGCAAGGCGCTTCTTGCCCGCGATGATATACATCGTGAGTTCCTTGTAGTACTTGAGGTTCAGCTCATACATCTGGTCGAGCATTGCAATGTCCTTCATCAGCGCGACCTGATGCTTTTCAAGCTCGGATACGATGCGGTTCACGCTCGTTTCGGTCTTGCCGTACTGTGCGCGCATCAGCTCAAGCTTGTCCTTCTGCTTGTGGAAAAGACCGGCAAGCCCCTTCTTCTCTTCTTCCTGGCCGAAGCCCTTGACCTCAACAACGAGGTTCGAGAGCGCTTCGCCCACGCCGCCCAGATCCTTGTTGCGCACAGAAGAGAGGGCATTTTCCGAGAACGTCGCCACGCTCTTCTGCGCGGCCACGCCGTAGTTGAGTACGAGGTTCGTGTCCTTAATGTCGATCTTCTGGGCAAACTCGTCGACAGCCTTCTTCTCCTGCTCGGAGAGCATGCTCTCGTCTACCTTGACCGGCTCGACTTCCTTTTTCTGCTCCTGCTCGGGTTCGGGCGCGTCCGGGGTGAGCGTCAGCTCAGGGACGGCTTCCTGCGCCGCTTCGGTGGGGTTCAGGGTCAGCTCGGGCATCATGTTGTCACTCATATCATTTCTCCTCCGTATTCTGGCTTTCCGCCTGTTCCTTTTCGTGTTTTTTGATGCGCTGGATGCGGCGCAGGCACAGCAGTGTGGCCATCGCCCAGATCGCCGTGGAATAGTATAAGCTGCTCTTGTGCAGGCGCAGCGCGCCCACAAGGCTGACCACACACATCACGGCAAAGACCGCGCAGAAAACGGGGTCGAGCCACACGCCCTTGAGCCGCTTGAGAATCCATGCATTGACCTTGGCGTTGAACGCCATCACTTTCTTTCGCATCGTCTTCTCCTTTACAGCTCGAGCTTGATGTCGCCCTGCGAGGCGGTCGCCGTGCCGCCGCTTGCCTGCACGCCGTCGCCTTCGCTCAGCCCCTCGCGCTTCATCATGTTTTCAAGCACCGTGATGTCGGTGGAAATATCCATCGCCTCGCTGCCGAAGAGCATATCGAGCTGCTTTTCAAAGGCGGCGACGATGGTACTCATCAT
>ERZ857480.85657-NODE-132767-length-18297-cov-40.5911_pt1 | contig 18297 bp, 15 predicted proteins | sample MGYA00519767_ERZ857480 | MGnify/ENA primary metagenome ERZ857480 (study PRJEB31778, sample SAMEA3449210) | human gut metagenome | biome: human gut; feature: human-associated habitat; material: faeces | place: United Kingdom | collected 2010/2012 ...
ACCTTCGCATGGTTCACCGACACCGCAAGCACGGGTGTCAACAAAATTCAGGCCGGTAATCTGGATGTGGCGCTGGAAATGAAGAATGCCGCTGGCCAGTGGGTTCCCGCTGAGGGCAAAACGCTGGACTTCGTCAAGGCCGCTGGCGCTGAAAACGAAGCCATTCTGTGGGAGCCGGGCTGCACCTATACCCTGCCGGAGCTGCGTGTCGTCAACAACGGCAATCTGGCCCTGAAGTACAAGGTGGTCATCACCGGCATCAACGGCAGCGCCAAGCTGAACGAGGCCATCGAGTGGACCATCGGCGACGTGGCGATGGGCGCTGAGCAGCATCTGGCGGCCGGTGAGGGCAATGCCTTCACCATCAAGGGCCACATGAAGGAGTCCGCCGGCAACGAGTACATGAACGAGTCCATCGACGGCATCGCCATCACCGTGGTGGCCACGCAGGACACCGTGGAGAGCGACAGCTTCGGCAAGACCTACGACAAGGATGCTGAATATCCTATTACAGTTACAACGGGCGACGAACTGCAGTCCATTGTGAACAATGCAACAGCTCCTGTCAATATCGTGCTGGCGAACAGCATTACGACCAACAACTTCGTCATCCCTGAGGATAAGGATGTAACCCTGGATTTGAATGGCCGCACTGTAACGAATGCTGAATCGCACACCATTCTGAATAAAGGCCATCTTACTCTGAAAGATTCAAGCGCAGATAAAAGCGGTCAGATCATCTCCCTCAAGGGCAACACTGCAGCACTTCGCAACGGAGATAACGCAGTCTGTGTAGTCGAGGGCGGAACCATTTCTCGTGACGGGGCCAATGGAAATACATGGCATGTGGTTGAAAACTTTGGCAAGATGACCTTCAATGGTGGTAAGGTCGTCCTAAAGAACGGAAATGGCTTTGCTATCACCAATGGCTGGAATTATTTTGATCCCGGTGCTTCTACTACGCACGCAGTGATGGAAATCAACGCTTTGGAGCTTGATACCGATTCCAGTGGAATTAAGAATTGCAGATACGGCGATCTGACCGTAAATGATGTGAACGTGGCCTCCACCGGATATTGGGCCCTTTCCAACGACTATCTTGGAACAGCCGTAATCAACGGTGGAACCTTTACTTCCACTTCTTTCAAGGCAGTTTCCAACGGTGCTGCAATGACGGTGAATGGCGGAACCTTTGACGGAACAGCAGGGTTTTTCGTTCAGAGCTATGCCACATCCACAGTTCTCAACGGCGGAACCTATACAAACATGAACGTTGACGACCTCGCTGGCTATGTCGGTACGGGACACACCGCACAGCAAAGCGGCACATCCGTGATTATTAAGTAAAACCCTATTTCCACCCCCTCCGCCCTCGGGCGGAGGGGGCAATCAAAGGGCATATCGTCGACACAAGCTTTGTATCTTTCCGCCCGCCGTAAGCGGCAGGCGTCAATCACGGTGCTGTGTCTCCTCTCCCCAACAAAACCGCTTGTTTTGTCGGGGACCCCGGATGAATATGCCTTTTGATTGCCTATACAAATTCCATCGAAAACTGAGCGCAATGTAATGAAGGTGTACCCCGTTTTCTTCCACCGGGTGAAGCACACAGCAAAGGAGGTGCAGAAACCATGGGTTTCTGCCGGCGTTCTTTGGAAACCACCTCGGTGTATCCGCCGCAGGCGGATACACCGAGGTGGTTTCGGGGAAGTGTCCCGGCTTCCATGCCGCAACGTGGCTGGAGATCGGCTGACACGACGGTGTAGACTTTCTGCCGCTATTGGCAGAAAGTAGCCCTCCGGAGGCAAAATACAAAAACATCCCAACAAAATAGCAGCCCCTCCGCCTTGTGGCGGAGGGGCTGCTATTTCATAAGCTGCTTTCCAAGAGGAGCTTACTTCTGATCGCAGTTGGGGCAGTGGCCATTCTCATCCAGATGAGCGCCGCAGCGGGTGCAGAAGCTGGGCGCCGCAGGAGCCGCCTGCTCAGCGGGCTGGGCGGGAGCCGCAGGAGCCGCAGGAGCCACGGGCGTTACCGGAGCAGCGGGCTGGGAGGGCTGGGTACGGTGCAGCTCCGGCACGGCGAACAGGTCGGCGTCGGCGCTGCGCTCATTCTGGTTTTTCAGCTTGCGGTTGATGGAGATGACGTTCTTCAGCAGCAGGACCGCCATCATCAGCAGCTCATAGCACAGACGTACCGCAATGGGGCCCAGCACCATCAGCAGGATGCCGTAGCCACCCAGCCAGTGACGGTCGGTCCAGGTCTCCGGAGCCATGAACAGCATGAAGAAGCCGCACAGAATGAGGTAGGCCGTCACGAAGATGTATAGAGCCTGCAGGATCTTCTCCACGATCAGGAACTTAAAGTTCACGGCGTCGTGGAGGAACTTGCCGAAGCGGCCCAGCTTCTCCCGCTTGCTCTCCGGTACCACCAGAATGAAGGCCGCCACCGTGGCGATGATGGCGAGGATCGTGGCGATGATGCCGAAAGCACCCATATTGGCGCTCAGAGCGCTCAGACTGGTCATAGGATTCATAAGTACCATTCCTTTCTCTATGTGTGTGATCTCTATCTCCATAGCTTTGCCGGATTTCGACAAAACTACAAGGATATCGTATCACGAAAGGGGAAGCTTGTCAACATCCGACCAAAGTGGACAGAAACAGGACGGATATCCACTTGACAAATGGTCCCAAAATGGGTATATTATGTACCAGTCAAGTGAATATCTTCCACCTTGGGGGAGTAATTCCACTTCGCAGCCTGCGGAGTGAGGCAGTTTCGTCAAACCGGCGTTCAGGCGCCCGGACTGCTTTGAAAGAATGAGACTCATGCGTGGGCTTCGGCCTGCGCATGAGTTTTTTTGTTGCGCCGGGTGGGTAAAATGGAAATGGGGGAAGGACCCCCGAAGAAGGAGTGGTTGGATGCAAAAGGAATACACCCAAACAAAGGAACAGGTGCTGGAGGGCCTGCGGACAGACCGGCAGGGCCTTTCGGCGCAGGAGGCGGAGAAGCGCCTTCGGGAGCACGGGGAGAACCGTCTGAAGGAGGCGGAGAAGCTGACCTTGTTTCAGCGGTTCGTGCAGCAGCTGAAGGATCCCATGCTGCTGATCCTGCTGGCGGCGGCAGCGGTGTCCGCCGTGACCAATATCCTGTCCCATGAGAGCTTTACGGAGGTCATCATCATCCTGCTGGTGGTGCTGCTGAACGCCGTTCTGGGCGTGGTGCAGGAGAGCAAGGCGGAGGCCGCCATTGAGGCTCTCCAGACCATGACCGCCGCCACCTGCAAGGTACTGCGGGACGGGCAGCAGGTGACCATGGAGAGCCGCCTGCTGGTACCCGGCGACGTGGTGCTGTTGGAGGCGGGCGATGCCGTCCCGGCGGACGGGCGCATTTTGGAGAGCGCCTCCATGAAGATCGAGGAGGCAGCCCTCACCGGTGAGAGTGTCCCCGTCAGCAAGTTTACGGAGCCCCTCGCCGGTGAACAGGTGTCGCTGGGCGACCGGAAGAACATGGCCTACATGGGCTCGGCGGTGGTATACGGCCGGGGCCGCATGGTGGTCACCGCCACGGGCATGGACACGGAGATGGGTAAGATCGCCGGTGTGCTGGCCCAGACGGAGCAGGAGGAGACGCCCCTGCAGCGTAAGCTGACCCAGCTGGGCAGCACCCTATCCAAGATGGTGCTGGCCATTTGCGTGTTCATCTTTGTATTTGACCTGCTGGTGGCGGGTTCCCTGACGCTGGAGAGCGTGTTGGAGACCTTCATGGTGGCAGTGTCGCTGGCGGTGGCCGCCATTCCGGAGGGTCTTGCCACGGTGGTGACGGTGGTGCTCTCCATCGGTGTTACCAAGATGAGCCAGCACAACGCTGTGATCCGCCGTCTGACGGCGGTGGAGACGCTGGGCTGCACGCAGGTCATCTGCTCCGACAAGACCGGTACCCTCACACAGAATAAAATGACGGTGGTGGAGCACACCGGCCCGGAGGGACTGCTGGGTACCGCTATGACCCTCTGCAACGACGCCGTGGAGAATCCCGACGGCACGGTGCAGGGCGAGCCCACGGAGGCGGCGCTGGTGCGCTTCGGCGTGGACAGCGGGCTGGATAAGAACCGGCTGGAGCAGGAGCAGCCCCGTGCGGCGGAGGCTCCCTTCGACTCCTCCCGGAAGATGATGTCCACCATCCACCGCATGGATAACGGCTTCATTCAGTACACCAAGGGCGCACCGGATGAGGTGCTGCGCCGCTGCACCCGATATGAGGAGAGCGGCCAGATGCTGCCCATGACCGAGGAGAAGCGGCAGGAAATTCTGGCGCAGAACAAGGCCATGGCGGATAAGGCTCTGCGTGTGCTGGCGGCGGCCATCCGCCTGTGGGAGGGCGGCCTGCCCAAGGACGACAGCCCGGAGTATCTGGAGCAAGATTTGTGCTTCGTGGGTCTGGCGGGCATGATCGACCCGGTGCGTCCGGAGGTGAAGGCCGCCATCCAGCAGTGCCGCACGGCAGGCATCCGGCCGGTGATGATCACCGGCGACCACAAGGATACCGCCGTGGCCATCGCCAAGGAGCTGGGGATATTGGACGATCCCTCGCAGGCCGTTACCGGCAGCGCTCTGGACAGCCTCAGCGACGAGGAGCTGGCCAAGGAGGTGGAGAAGTACAGCGTGTACGCCCGCGTGCAGCCGGAGCATAAGGTCCGCATCGTTAACGCATGGCGCAAGCGGGGGGCCGTGACGGCTATGACCGGCGACGGCGTCAACGACGCCCCGTCTATCAAGTCCGCCGACATCGGCGTGGGCATGGGCATCACCGGCACCGACGTTACCAAGAATGTGGCGGATATGGTGCTGGCCGACGACAACTTTGCCACCATCGTGGGCGCCGTAGGCGAGGGCCGCCGTATCTACGACAATATCCGCAAGGCCATTCAGTTCCTGCTGGCCTCCAATATGAGCGAGGTGCTGGGCGTGTTCGTGGCTACGCTGCTGGGCTTTACCCTGATGAACCCGGTGCATCTGCTGTTCATCAACCTCATCACCGACTGCTTCCCGGCGCTGGCGCTGGGTCTGGAGAAGGGGGAGCCGGACGTGATGGAGCGGCCGCCCCGCCCCTCTGATGACGGCATTTTCGCCGGTGGTCTGGGCTGGGACATCGCCTATCAGGGCATCCTCATTACCGTTATCACGTTGGTCTCCTATATCATTGGCCACTGCATAGAGGTGGGGTATTTCGAAATGCCCAAGGGTGTCTCCGACGACGGCATGACCATGGCCTTCCTGACCATGAGTATGTGCGAGATCTTCCACAGCTTCAATATGCGCTCTCAGCGGCGCAGCGTGTTCAGCCTGCCCAGTCACAACAAGGTGCTGTGGTTGGCCATGATCGGCAGTCTGCTGCTGACCACCGTGGTGCTGGAGGTGCCCTTCATCGCCAACGCCTTCGGATTTACGCCGGTGAGCTGGACGGAGTACGGGATTGCGCTGGGTCTGGCGGTGCTGGTGATCCCCGTGGTGGAGATCGTAAAAGCCTGCCAGCGGGCCCATGGCCGGAGAAAGAAACAGCTTTAAGCCTGTCGGATCACATCCGCCGGGGCGGCTTTTGCCGCCCCGGCATTCTGTCAGAACCCTATAAAATGCCGGGTCACCGCCCGGCGTTTTTCTTTCTGCGGGAATTTGCGTGGCGGCGGAACGTGTGGTATAATGATCTATTATGACAAATTCCTCGGAAGGAGGCGTATCTATATGAGCGATGAACGGATGGAGCAAAACCGGCAGCCGGAAAAGACAGATGTGGTGTTCTTTTCCCCGGAGATGCTGCGGCTGGCAGATCAGCACCGGCGGGAGCAGCAGGAGCGGCTGGAGAACTGCCGCCAGGCGGCCCAGAATGGTGACTGCGCCGCAGCGGTGCAGATGGGACTGCATTATTTTTACGGCACCGGCGGCGTGAAGAAGGACCCGGACAAGGCCTTTGCATGGTTCAGCCGCACGGAACCGGATGACCCTACGGCCCTTTACTGGCTGGCGGTGTGCCACGACAACGGCACCGGCGTGGAGCGTGACCCGGTGCGGGCCTTTGAACTGTTTCAGGAGAGTGCCAAGCTGGGCTATCTGCCGGCGGTGTGCGATCTGGGCGTGTGCTACGAAAACGGGCAGGGAACGGAGAAGGATCTGGACCGGGCCATCCAGTGTTATCGCCATGCGGCGGAGGAGGGCTACGCGCAGGGACAGTGCAATCTGGGGGCCATGTATTACTTCGGCGTGGGAATGGAGAAGGACTATGGGCAGGCGGCCCGGCTCTTCACCCAAGCGGCGGAGCAGCGGCATCCACGGGCGCAGTTCCTGCTGGGTCTGTGCTATGAGTTCGGCAACGGCGTGGAGCAGGATGCCAAAAAGGCGGCGCTTCTGTATCAGGAGGCCGGGAAGGGCGGCAGCGCCGAGGGCCTGTGCGCTCTGGGCGTGCTGCACCACGCCGGAAAGGGCGTGGAGAAGGACGATCGCCGTGCGGCAGAGCTGTTTCGTCAGGCAGCGGAGCTGGGCCTGCCCAGAGCGCAGCTGTTTCTGGGTCACTGCTATGACGACGGCATGGGGGTGGATCAGTCGCCGCCTCAGGCGGTGGAGTGGTTCCGTCAGGCGGCGCAGACGGGCTATCCCGACGCCGTGATGCAGCTGGGGCTGTGCTATCTGTACGGTCACGGGACAGCGACCGACGAGAAGCAGGCGGCGGAGCTCTTTCAGCAGGCCGCCTCGGAGGGGAACATCCGGGCCATGAACGAGCTGGGGCTGTGCTATGAGGCGGGCCGTGGCGTGGAGAAGGACATCCACCGTGCGGCGGAGCTGTACCGTCAGGCGGCGCAGTCCGGTATGGCGGCGGCCCAGTGTAATCTGGGCGTGCTGTACCGGGAGGGCCTCGGCGTAGAGCAGGACGACCGCAAGGCGGCGGCCCTGTTCCGGGCATCGGCAGGACAGGGCTTTGCCCGTGGACAATTCCTGCTGGGGCTGCACTTGGAGGACGGCCGGGGCATCGACCGGAATGAAAAGCAGGCGGCGCAGGAGTACCGCCGTGCGGCGGGACAGAGCTATCCCAACGGAATGGCGGCGCTGGCCCGGTGCTATGAGCACGGTGTCGGGCTGGAGCGCAACCCCTATCTGGCGGCGGATCTCTATGACCGGGCAGCCCGCCGGGGCCATGTGGGGGCGGCCTATGCCCTGGGGAATATGCTGCTCGCCGGCGACGCCATCGGGCAGGACCCGGCCCGTGCGCTGGAGCTGTACCAGCAGGCGGCACAGGCCGGACACATGGGCGCTCTGCGGCAGGTGGGCCGGTGCTATCAGAAGGGGAAGGGCTGCCAAAAGGACGAGGCCAAGGCTTTTGACTGCTTCCGGCGCAGCGCCGAGGGCGGAGACGGTCTGGCGGCGGTGGCGCTGGGATACTGCTATGAAAAGGGCAGCGGCTGCCCGGTAGACGACGCCCACGCGGCTCACTGGTACGAGGAGGCGGCCCGCCGGGGCCTGCCGCTGGGGCAGTACGATCTGGGCTGCCTGTATGAGGCAGGACAGGGCGTCCCACGGGACCGGAGGAAGGCGCTGGAGCTGTACCGTCAGGCGGCACAGGAGGTCCCGGAGGCCCGACAGGCGGTCCGGCGGCTGGAAAAAGCCGGCAGAGCCAAACAGATCGTGGGCTGGTTGCTGGTGGCCTATGCCATGCTCATGGGAGCAGGACTATGGGAGGGCAGCGCCGGTGACCGGATCATCTGGCTGGCGGCAATGGCCCCTCCGGCGGTGGCCGGAGGGTGCTGTCTGCACTACGGTCGTCGTCTGGTGCCGCCGCTGGGCAGGATCGGGCGGATCGCCCTGACGGTCTTAGGGGCCGTGCTGGCCTTCTTCTTTGTGGTGGGGATCGTGGTGCTGCTGGACCCGGCGGAGGCAGTGGACGGCGCCGGCGTGTGGCTCACCGGCTGCGCCGGTGTCGGTGCGGCGACCATGCTGCTGGGCGGCCTGCGGAAGCCCCGTACATAAAATCGCAGCGGGGGCGTGTACCAAACGGTACACGCCCCCGCTGCATATGAGAAAGAGAGAGACTCGAAGAAAGCTTCGTTATTTCATCGATCAATGACGGCCGAAGAAGTAGTCGTACAGGTCGCTGTACCCGTTCCCGTTATAGCCGTTACTGCCGTTATTGTCGTTATTGTAGCCGTTGTCGCTGCTCTGGCTGCTGTCCGTGGTGTCGTCGGTGGTCTGGGGCTGTGCGTCGAAGGTCAGCTGGGTGGTGATCTCCTGACCGTCCCGCAGAACGGTGAGGGTCACGGTGTCCCCGGCCTTGAAGCCCTTCTTGGCGGCGGACAGATCCTCCATAGAGGTGATCTGAGTATCGTTGAGCTTGGTGATGACGTCGCCCAGCTTCAGGCCCGCCTTATCCCCGGCGCCGCCGTCCTCCACGGAGTAGACGAACACGCCCTCGGTGGCATTGATCTTATACTGCGCCGCCATCTGCTGGGTCATGGTGCCGGCGGTGATGGCCATATAGGCCTTGTCGGTGACGGAGCCGTTCTCCATGATGTCGCTGATGATGGACTGCACGTCATTGATGGGAATGGCAAAGCCCAGACCCTCCACCGTGGTATCGGCGTAGCTGGAGTACTTGGCGGACACGATGCCCACCACCTCACCGTACAGGTTCATCAGGGGGCCGCCGGAGTTGCCGGGGTTGATGGAGGCGTCCACCTGGATCATATTGAAGGGAGTACCCTCCACGTTGATGGCACGGTTCACGCAGGAGACGATGCCGGAGCTCATGGAGAAGGTCAGCTCACCCAGCGGGTTACCGATGGCCATCACGGTGTCGCCCACGTTGACATCGGTGGAGTTGCCCAGAGTCACAGCCGGCAGATCCTTGGCGTCGATCTTCAGCACAGCTACATCGTAATCGCTGTCGCTGCCCACCAGCGTGGCGGGATAGGTGTCGCCGTTATAGAGGGTGACGTTGATGGAGCTGGCGTTGGCTATCACGTGCTGGTTGGTGACGATGTAGCCGTCGGCGGTGTAGATGAAGCCGCTGCCGGAGGAGGCGGACTCGGTCTGCTGGCCGAAGATGTTGGTGGACACGGCGGAGCAGTTGATGGAGACCACACTGTTGACCGTGGAGGCGTACACCTCGGCGGGACTCATCAGCGTCTGTCCGTCCACCTTCTTGACGTTGACGGTAGTGGCGGTGCGGTTGCTCTGCTGCACGGTGGTCTTACCGGTGCTGCTGCCGTTCTGGGCCAGAATGGCGCCGCCGAAGCCGCAGGCTGCACTGATGACGGCACAGCTGAGGATCAGGGCCACCACACGGCCTGCACCGCGGTGGTGCTTCTTGGGCTGCGCCGGGGTGTTTGTCACCACCGGATCGGCGGCGGGCTCCACGGTGGACCCGGCCGCAGACTCTGCGTGAGATCCTGCGTTGGGATCACGATAGCTGAAGTGATACAGGTTGTTCTCGTCATGAAACTCGTTGGACATATGAAAAACCTCCTTTTGGGATATTGCCCATGGCGGGGAACTGTGCTATGATGTTTAGCGCCGTTCCGTTTCTTTGTCTATTATCATACCCGGAAAGCTTAATGTAAGCTTTAAGAAACGGATTTTTCTTTGAACATTTTGTAAAGGAGGTGCCGCCGTGCTGAAGCTGGAGGGCCTGAAGCTGGCCCCGGAGGAGAAGGAGGCGGCCCTGCACCGGAGAGCAGCCCGGCTGCTGCGCATCCCGGAGGAGGACGTGCTGTCGGTGCAGGTGCTGCGCCGCTCCATCGACGCACGGGAGGAGCTGCATCTGGTGTACACCGTGGCGGCGGAGGTGCGGCAGGAGAAGCAGGTGCTGCGCCGCTGCCGGGATCGGCGGGTCAGCCGCTTTGCCCCGGAGCGGTATGCTCTGCCGGAGGTGCTGTCTTCGCCGGAGGTGCCGCCGGTGGTGGTGGGCGCCGGGCCGGGTGGCCTGTTTGCGGCGCTGGTGCTGGCCCGATGCGGCCTGCGCCCCATTCTGCTGGAGCGGGGGCGGGACACCACCGCCCGCCAGAGGGACGTGGAGACCTTCTGGCGCACCGGCGTGCTGGATCCGGAGTCCAACGTACAATTCGGAGAGGGGGGAGCCGGAGCCTTCTCCGACGGGAAGCTGAACACCGGCACCAAGGACCTGCGCCACCGGTGGATCTTAGAGGAGCTGGTGCGCTGCGGTGCGCCAGAGAGTATTCTGACGGATGCCAAGCCCCATGTGGGAACGGATATGCTGCACATTGCCCTGCAAAACCTGCGGCAGGAGTTGCTGTCGCTGGGGGCGCAGGTGCGCTTCGGCCACCGGCTGGAGGGACTGGAGAGCCGGGATGGCGTTCTGACGGGGCTGCACGTCCGGGCAGGGGAGGGGACGTACCGTCTGCCGGTGCGGGCGGTGGTGCTGGCGCCGGGCCACAGCGCACGGGATACCTTCCAAATGCTGTACGAGGCCGGAGTCCCCATGGAAGCCAAGCCCTTCGCCGTGGGGGTCCGCATCGAGCACCGCCAGCGGGACATGGACGCCGCCCAGTACCGGCAGTATGCGGGGCATCCGTGCCTGCCGGCCTCCACGTATAAATTGTCGTGCCATACAGCGGCGGGCCGGGGCGTGTTCTCCTTCTGCGTTTGCCCCGGCGGACAGGTGGTGGCGGCGGCCTCGGAGCCGGGGCGTGTGGTGACCAACGGCATGAGCCACTACGCCCGAAGCGGCGAGAACATCAACGGCGGGATGCTGGTGGGCGTCACACCGGAGGACTTCGGCACGGATCATCCCCTGGCGGGGGTGGCGTGGCAGCGGCAGCTGGAGGAGGCGGCCTTCCGGCTGGGGGGCGGCGGATTCCTGGCTCCCTGCCAGCGGGCGGAGGACTTTCTGGCCCACCGCCCCTCCACGGGGCCGGGAGCGGTGATGCCCAGCTATCGCCCCGGCGTCACGTGGTGCGACCTCCATGGCTGTTTGCCGTCGTTTCTCACGGAGGCCATGGAGGAGGCGCTGCCCCTGCTGGAGCGGAAGCTCCGGGGCTATGCCCAGCCGGATGCCCTTTTGACGGCGGTGGAGACCCGCTCCTCCTCGCCGGTTCGCATCCTGCGGGATGAGAGCGGACAAAGTGCGCTGCGGGGGCTGTACCCCTGCGGCGAAGGGGCAGGCTATGCCGGAGGCATCCTGTCCGCCGCAGCGGACGGTATGCGCTGCGCAGAAAAAATCTGGGAGGTATATTCATGATGAGAAAGCTTGCAGTGGTGGCGGATTACCTGAACGACAGCCACCGTGCTCATATCGAGAAGATGGCCGGGGACGCCGGCTTCACCGTGGACTATTTCACCGAGGGCCATCTGCCCCAGGACCGGGCGGGGGAGTATGAGGTGATCTACGGCACCGTCCCCCCCAAGGAGCTGAAGGCTGCCACGGCCCTGCGGTGGTTCTGCTGCGCCTATGCCGGCATGGATCAGTGGAAGGACGATGCCCTGTACCACAGCCCGGAGGTGATGCTCTCCAACTCCTCCGGAGCCTACGGCGTGACCATCAGTGAGCACATGGTCATGGTGACGCTGATGCTGCTGCGGCAGATGCCCACCGTGCAGGAGTGGATGCACCGCCACGATTGGAGCGACGAGAAGCCCCCCATGCGCTCCGTCTGCGGCAGCCGCATCACGGTGCTGGGTACCGGTGACATCGGCACGTCCTTTGCCCGCCGGGTGAAGGCCATGGGGGCCAAGGCCGTGGTAGGTGTCTCCCGCAGCGGCCGCCATGTGGACGATGCCTACGACGCCATGTATACCACGGCGCAGCTGGATCAGGTGCTGCCGGAGACGGAAATTCTGGCCATGGCCCTGCCCGGCACGGCGGAGACGGAGGGCATCCTCTCCCGCAGCCGCATCGCCCTGCTGCCCAAGGAGGCGGTGGTGGTGAACGTGGGCCGTGGCACCGCCATCGATCAGGACGCCCTGATGGAGGCCCTGAACGCCGGACGGCTGGCCGGTGCGGCGCTGGATGTGGTGCGCCCGGAGCCTCTGCCTCCGGAGCATCCCCTGTGGAACACCAAAAACCTCCTGTTGACGCCTCATCTCTCCGGCTTCATGTCGCTGGGCATCACACGGGATACGGCGGTGGCCCTCTTCTGCGAGGATTTCGAGAACTACATCGCCGGCCGGCCCCTGAAGCGGCTGGTGGACCGCCGCAAGGGCTATTGATAACGGGATATAGAAGTATATAGGAACAGGGCCTGCCGCTATGCGGCAGGCCCTGTTCCTTTGTGCCGCCCCGAAGGGCTTCCTGTTACAGACTATACCGCAGCGTGCGGTACAGCCGCTGGGTACACCGGGCCAGCGTCCGGGATACCGTGGACTTGCTGATCCCCAGCTCCTGTGCGATGTCCGTGACCCGTTTGCCCTGGGTGAAGTGCATCCGCAGCAGCTGCCGCTGCCGGGGCGTCAGCTCCTCCTCCACCGCCAAGGGCAGATTCACCAGCAGACGCCGGATCTGCTGGCGGTTGTCCTCCTGCTGTCCCTGCTGCCACAGCTGCAGGCTGGCGATATCCAGCGGGTCATAGCGGCCGGAGCCGTCAGATACGGTATGCCGCATAGCGGTGGCACCCCCTGTCATAGTAGTGGGCGGTGTGATACGCCAGCTCACGGGCCTGCCGCCGCAGGGGCATCAGCTCCCGGATGCGCCGCTGCAGACACAGCACCTCCTCCGGGTCCGGGGCCGTCAGCGCCCGCTGATGCAGCTGCCGGATGCGCTCGCCGATAGCGTCGGCGCTGGCGGCATAGTCGTGGGACATTTCCTGCAAGGTCATAGAACTTCCTCCTTCCGATCTCCCCATGTTCCTCCTATGTACGGCGAAAAAATTCGCCGGGAACGCAAAAATACTGTTGACAAACGGGCCTTCATCTGGTAGTATAGATTCGCTGGTCAAATGCTGGTGTAGCTCAGCTGGTAGAGCAGCTGATTTGTAATCAGCAGGTCGGGGGTTCGAATCCGTCCACCAGCTCCAATTTGATATGGGGGATTTCCCGAGTGGCCAAAGGGGACAGACTGTAAATCTGCTGGCAACGCCTTCGGTGGTTCGAATCCACCATCCCCCACCAAGCCGACGAGTCTTGCAAAAGACCCGTCGGCTTTCCTTTTGCCCGGAAGCTGATGCCGTCTTCCGACGGGGCGCAGGAACGATCCTCCGGCCCAGCGGTTCTAAATACCAGTAGCTTTGGATATGATACCCTTGTGATGCCAGTATTCTTGTGAGTAAACTAAGACTATCACAAGAATCTTGTTATGTCAAGAGGGAATTAACAAGTTTCTTGTTAAAATGCCTTGACAGAAAACAAGAAATATGGTAGCATCACAGTGAAACCGTCGAAAGAAGTCGAAGGAGGGCGTGACCATGAGCTTTGGCGATCAGCTGAAGAAGCGCCGGGAAGAGCTGGGCCTGTCCCGCTCGGAGCTGGCGGACCGGCTGGGGGTATCCCGGTCGGCGGTGGGCAATTATGAGACCGGCGTCAGCGCTCCCAAGGAGGAGGTGCTGCTGCGGCTGTTCGATGCCCTTCATGTGGAGCCCAACTATCTGTATCGGGATGCCTACCGGGGCGGGGGAGAGGGGGTCAGCGACGAGGAGCGGAGCCTGCTGGAGAAGTACCGACGGTTGGGCCTCTCCGGGCGCCAGACCCTCCACACCGTGGCAGATGCGCTGGGGACCATGCAGCAGGAGCTGCAGGCCGCCGCCCCGGAGCCTGCGCCCCGTGTCATCCCGCTGTATTGCTCCCCGGCTGCAGCGGGCTATGCCGCCCCGGTATTCGGGGAGGATTATGAGCCCTTGCCCGTCACCGGTGAGGTCCCCACAGGGGCGGAGTTGGCGGTGCGGATCCAGGGCGACTCCATGGAGCCCTATATCCACGACGGCTCGGTGGTGTACGTGAACCACGACCCCCTGCGGGCGGGAGACGTGGGCATCTTCTGCGTGGACGGCGATATGCTCTGTAAGCAGTACTACCGGGACCCGCTGGGGGTGGTGTATCTGTTCAGCCTCAACCGCCGCCGGGCGGAGGCGGACGTGATCCTGCCCCCCAGCAGCGGCCGCAGCCTCACCTGCTTCGGCCGGGTGATGCTCCACGGCCTGCCCATACCGGAATAAAAAAGACCCGTCGGAAAACCAATGGCTTTCCGACGGGTACTTTTTTCCCGCTCTCACAAAATAAAGCCGCCGTCGCAGGTCAGCACCTGCCCGGTGATGAAGTCCGCCTTGTCCGAGGCCAGAAACGCCACGGCGTGGGCGATGTCCTCCGGCGTTCCCAAGCGGCCCATGGGAGTCTCCTGCGCCAGCTGGGGCAGTACCTCGGCGGGCAGGGCGTCCAGCATATCCGTGCGGATGACGCCCGGCGCCACGCAGTTCACCCGGATGTGGGTGGGGGCCAGCTCTGCCGCCAGAGACCGGGTCAGGCCGATGAGGGCCGCCTTGGTGCAGGAGTAGGTGACCTCGCAGCTGGCGCCCCGCAGTCCCCAGATGGAGGAGGTGTTGATGATGCACCCCTCGTGGTGGTGTAGCATGGCGGGCAGCACCGCCTGAATGGCGTGGTAGGCGCCGTCTACGTTGACGGAGAAGTAGCGGTGCCACAGCTCATCGGTGATGTCCTGAAATAGGGCCTGTCCCGCCACACCGGCGTTGTTCACCAGCAGCGCTACCGGGCCGAAGGCATCCTCCACCTGCCGGACCATGGTATTCACCTGTTCCCGGCAGGCCACATCCGCCTGCACCGCCATCACCCGGTAGCCCTCCCCGGTGAGCTGTTCCACCAGTGACCGGGCGCAGTCCTCCCTCTCCCGATAGTTGATACATACGGCCCAGCCCTGCCGGGCCAGTTCCGTGGCCACGGCCCGGCCGATGCCACGGGAGGAGCCCGTGACCAGTGCGACTTTCTCCATGAAGTGTTCCTCCTTGTGCGCCTACTGTGCGCCTACGATGTTCTTTGACAGCAGTATAACAAAAACTTTTCAGATTGGCAAGAAAAGTGTTGACAAACGGGGGACTTTCCGGTAGAATACTTTTGTTCGCACGGTTAGCTCAGCTGGTAGAGCACATGCTTGACGTGCATGGGGTCACAGGTTCGAGTCCTGTACCGTGCACCACACGTCAAAGTCCCGGAATCACTACGGTTCCGGGACTTTTCTTTTTTTTGCTCATTTCTTATTTGTTAGTAACGTGTTAGTAACAGCGTCCACAAGTGTCTGTGCGTCTATGTGCGTATATATGTTTGCGGTGGTGGAATAATCGGCGTGTCCGAGTATTTTTTGCAGCATTTCCGGTGGCAATCCCTCTTTTACCGCACGGGACGCATATGTGTGGCGTGTGGCGTGAAAGCGGGTAGCTTGAGAGCCTATTTTTTTCACAATGCGCTTGAAGCAGTCATACACCGTGCGATAGGATAGATAGCCGCCGGTTTGATTGGAGAAGACAAGACCATTCTCCTGCCAGGCATCGCCCGCTTCCAGCCTCATACCGTTTTGTTTCAGCTTCTGCAAGCGAAACAGAAACACCACCGAGGGAGCCAGAGAGAGGCAGCGGGTACGGGTATTCTTCGGCGGAGAGAAGTAATATTGTCCGCCCTTTTTCTGCTCTTTGCGGAGTTGGCGTTTCACTGTCAGAATTCCGTTTTCAAGGTCAATATGCTCCCAGCCTAACCCAAGTATTTCACCCTCCCGCAGCCCAGTAAACAGTGCGATTTTATAAAGGTATTCGTGGGGATTTCCCTGTACTTCTTTCAGAAATGCAGAAACCTGATCCTCCTCCAGCGGGTGCATTTCTTTTTTGATAACACGGGGAAGTGTACAGGCATCCGTCGGATTGACGCACAGATAACCGATCAGCACCGCTTGCTGCATGGCCTTATGAAAAACACCGTGAATGTTCTTCACCGTCTTTGCCGAAAGAGGATTGACTGCCGGGTCGGTCGGAGAAACAAGCTGATTGTAAAAGTGTTGTACTGTGTGGGCGTTCAGGGCTTCCAGCTTGATGCTCCCAAGATGCGGCGCAATATACAGCTCTACATTTTTCTTATAGAGATAGGCTGTTGATGCTTTTACACCGCCAAGATAGTCCTGTGTCCAGATGTCCAGCCATTCTCCAACCGTTAGCTTACAGGGTGTTTTGTAGGTGCCATCGTCCAGCGACGCCGTGATCTGGCGCAGCTTCTGTGCCACTTCCTTCTGCGTCTTTCAGGTGATGCTGCGCTGGATCTGCTTGCCTGTACCGGGGTCGAAGCCCTCTGTGTAGCGGCCCTGCCAGTAGGTGTAGGTTTTTCCGTTCTTTGTTGTTGTGATTTTTCTGATAGAACCGGCGCCGCCGGCTCCTTTTCCTGTCTTTGCATGCGGCATATACGCTCCTTTCCGCCGCGCGGAATGTACCACCTCCATGATATATCCCGCACGGCTGTTGTGCAAGTTTTATTTCCGCGACGAAAAGGTTTACTTCCGCAGGAACTCCAGCAGAGCATCTCTCGGAATATGAATTTGCCTACCGATACGGACGCTCCGCATCTGTCCGCTGCGGATCAGTTCGTAGGCGGTGTTGCGTCCGATGCCAAGGATGGGCATCAAGTCCTCTACCCGCAATGTCATGGGGAGGTCGCTTAGATCACGGTACTTATTCTCCACGGGCAGTCCCTCCCTTCACGGATGCCAGATAGATGTCCGTCACGTCGGGTCGCTCGTGTCCCAGCAGGCGGGACACGGTGAAATGGGCGTCTAAGGGCGTCATGCCGCCGTTGACGAGAGAAGTGTACTTTTCAGCGGCGTAGGTATGGCGCAGTCCATGAAAGGTAATGCGCCTGTCCGGTGCGGTGGGGTCGCAGATGGCGTCACGGTGGCGGAGGATGAACTGCTGCATGCCGTTGATGACCCGGTCGGTGGGAATACCGTCCGGCACCAGCAGCTTGTGGCCGCGTTCGGTTTCCTCCAGCAGCCGTTGCAGCATCATCGTAATGCGGTCGTCCTCGATGGGGACGATACGCACCTTGCCGCCCTTGCCCTTTACGGTGAGGGCATTCTCACGCAGTGCTTGTTCCGCTGCGGCGGTGTCCATGCGGAAGCACTCGTGGATACGCAGCCCGGCGTAGCGAGCCAGATACAGGGCGAGGATGTAGTCCTCCCGCTCCTCTGCCATGGCGCGGCCGATCAGCTTGCCGAACTCCGGGTTCGTCCATGTGCGATCCTGCCGCCCGAAGCGGCGGCATTCCAAGGCGACGCCCAGTTCTTCGTTGTCCGGCAGCATATAGCGGGGATGGGACATCTTATCGTGGAAGAAGCGAATGGCGGAGAGGTCGGTCTTGATGGTGCTGGCGGACTTGCCCTGCGCCTGCAAATAGAGAACATAGCTCACCAGATGCTTGCCGCTGATGTTCTCCAGCTTTTGCAGATGGTAGTGGGCGGCGAGGTAAGCGCAGAACCGCTTGACCGCCTCATAGTAGCGGTCTTTCGTGCGGAAGCTACCCTGACGGTTGTGCCGCGCCAGCTTGTCCAGTTGGGTAACGAGGGTGTGGTAAATGCCTTTTGTGGTCATATAGAAAAAGCTCCTTGTAATCGTAGTTATGTTCAGATGGGCGCACTTTACCCGTTGTCAAGGAGGGCCGTTTCCGGCGTATCTCCGCAAAACTGATAGACTGCCGCAGGCGGAAAGCCTTGGCGCTGCGTGCTTTTCGCGGCTTGCTTGTATGTCTGTCTCTCTTTACTTGTGCCAGGTCAGTACGCTGCCACATGGGGCAAATATGCCCTGCTCCGATAGAGCGGTGGCGGACACCAGGCCGCTGAACTCGGCTGCGGAAGGCTCCGCCGGTGTCCTGTGATCCGCCCGGCGACGGATCAAGGAATGCGCGATACCCCGTATGACCGGTGCCGCACTCTGACTGCGGCATACAGGGCGGGAGCTTGCCTCTCCCTTGACGATTTTCCTGCCGTATCGTCCCAACGGCTTTTACAAAACTTCTTCCTGATCTGCGCCGAACTTGCTTCGGCGCGTTTTCTTTTCCTGCGGTATCGCGGCGATGGCAAGTGCCGCGACAAAAATGGTAAGCAAAAACGCAGGAAGAATCCTCCTGCCGTTTCGGCTTCATACGATCCTTCCTGCGTTTGCAGTATTGTTCAATTCTGGTGGCCGCCCCGGTTTCGGGAGGCGCATTTTGACATACTTCGGGTTCTTAATCAGAGCGAAAAGCTGTTGATAATGCTTTCCACCCGTGCCTGCTCTGCTCCGACCTAAATGCTTGATGCCTTAAGTACAGGCACATCATAGCA
>ERZ857480.34618-NODE-53491-length-18190-cov-5.9821_pt1 | contig 18190 bp, 15 predicted proteins | sample MGYA00519767_ERZ857480 | MGnify/ENA primary metagenome ERZ857480 (study PRJEB31778, sample SAMEA3449210) | human gut metagenome | biome: human gut; feature: human-associated habitat; material: faeces | place: United Kingdom | collected 2010/2012 ...
ACTGCGTCCTTCAGCGCGTTGTATGCTTCGTCGATTTCCGTTTGCAATGCGTTCTCGTCGTCGATAACTGTTTTTGCATCTTCCATTGCGTCTTTCACTGCCTGTGCAGTCGCATCAGTATACACGTTCATGTCCATATTCTCTGCAAACTGATACAGCTCTTCGAGACGATCCTTGTTGCCTTTGAATTCGAGCATCCATATTTTCGAGACAAGCTCGTTGTACGCCGCATCGACTTCCTCCTGGGTAGCGTCTGCATTCGCATACACTTCTTCTGCATCTGCCAGCGCCTTCTCAAATGCCGCTTTCACTGCCGGAACCACATATTTATACTGTGGATCGTCCTGCTGTTCCTTCGCGTAGTTAATCGCCGCTTCAAGGTTGTGCTTATTGACTTCTTCCAGGTCAAAGGGCGAGAAGACTACCACTGTCTCCGCGTATTTGGTCGGGTCTGCCGCAGAGGCCGCTCTCACCGTAACGCTCTCAGCAGCTTCGTCCGCTGCGACCGTCAGACAGCCGTTCGTATCAATGGTTGTGCCGATTGATCCGCCGGTCACAGACCATATAATTGTGTCAACCGGATTGTTTTCGCCGATGACTTCTGCATCAAACTGATAAGTACTGCCGCGCTCGACATACACTTTTTCCGGTGTAAGTTTCACTTCGGTCACGCCAGCGTTCACTTCGATGACTGCGGTTGCATAATTGCCGCCGTCGGCCTTGGAAACAGCTTTCACGATCAAGCGGGTTGAAGTCTCATTTTCAGAAATGGACAGCTTGCCGTTTTCGTCAATTACAGTATCCGAAACGCCGCCTTTCACGCTCCATTTTACGTCAACATTGGAGGTGAATGCGATTACGTCGCCTTTTTCCGCTGCTTTGGCGTCTGGGGTAATTGCCACGTCGTCAACGTGCGCAGCGTCCTCTTCCTCCCAGAAAAAGAGATCGCCCTGACCGCCGCCCAGTGTGAAGGTCAGCGTATAGGTTGTGCCCTCAACGTGAGTTAATTCAACCGCTTCCGTTTTTCCGGTTTCACGGCTTACTTTTTTCAGATTGTCTGCCAGAGACACATCCGGCAGTTCAAATGTCATGGTAATTTCCTGCGCGGTCTGTTCACTGGTACCGTTTGTTTTTGCCCATTCCATATCGCGGTTGCCTGCGCCATAGGTCAATCCGTTGACCACCATAAAGTATTTCGGCGCTGAACAGGAGAAAAACTGTTCCTCTTCCGGAATCGGATCGAAGTAGCCGATCAGAACGTCGCCCGCCAGACCGTCGTTTGTTGTGCCGGTGTTCTTCGCCGTCATGTCCTGTACATAGTAAGTGGAGTTTGCTGTGAATTTCGGGGTGCAGGTGATGTCGCCAATACCGTTTGTCACTGCGTTTTGACCCTGCATATGCTGACCCGGAAGAAGCGCCACGCCGGAGCTTCTCAGGTGCAGCAGGTGCGGCTCCAGATTGCCGATTTGAGTGAACGTTTCTGCGCCAAAGCCATAAAGCTCATTCGGTGTTCCATCGTCATTAAAGTAGGAATTATCCAGTCCATCCGGAGTATAGAGCGTAAACACGTTGATCCATTTTCCGCCCATCGCTACGGTAATAAACGGCGCAGCACATGTGGTGGATTCACTGAAGAACGTCGAGTTGTTGTGCGCAACCGTTACATGCTGGCCGAACGCAATCGGCTCTCTGCCAGTGCCGTCCCAGCCTTCCATGGCAAGCTTGCGCATCAAGCCGGTTTGCCGCATAGCGCTGGAAGTTGCGCCCCAATCCGAATATCCTTCATAGTAATAATTATCTACTGTCAAAATATCCGGATGCGCTGTGCGGATGTAATACCGCAGCTGAGACTCGCTCCACTGGCCGCCATACTGATTGGTGCTTACCAGTACATCCGGATGCTTGTTGCGGGTCAAATTGAACCATTCATTGATACCGTCTACAAGCGAATCGGAATACCACTCTTCATCACCGATCGTAGCAAAATAAAGCGTGTCTTCGTGTGCTTTCTGATCTTCCTTGAGATAGTCATTCGCCCATTCTTCTTCGGACGGACCCGCAGCAATAACGCCGCCCGCAAGTCCCAGTTCAATACCATTAAACGTCGGTACTTTTGTAATGCCCCAAAGCGAGTTCGCCATCGGACCAGACATCAGCCCTTCGTCATACGTATTGTGCGGTTCAAAGAAAATAGGAGAATTGAGTCCCATGCCCATAAACTGCTCAGTTGTAACATGCGATGCAGCACGATCCATGTCGCCTACAACCGAACCGTAAATTGGATGATCCGGACGCTTCCATGTATACGGCCATGCGCCCATCGGAAGCGTGTCTTTTTCAATCATAACGCGCTCAGCACGGCTCATTTCTACGAACTGGTTGACCACCAGTGTCATAGCCAGAATCTTCATATTGCTGTTTTCCGGCAGAGTAATGCTTTTAATCACTTTTTCGGAAGAAATGTCAAGGGTGTATACATCAATTGTTCCGCCCATTGAAAGAGTAATATCTTCGCTGGTGCGGTCTGCATATTCGATATGCAGCGCGCCGCTGCCGCCAAGACCGAGTATACGCAGGGAATCGTAAATACCTTCGAATCCGGTGAGCTCCTGGCCATTACAGGAAACTGCCCGATCATCCGACACGGCAAATCCCGCTCCGTTGAACACGTTTGTGCTATTCGCATCCACAGAGGAAACGATGGCGTCAAAATCATCGGAAAGGTCGATGTAAGTATCGTTCAAATTGGATTGCAGCCGCGATACCACTTCTTCCTTCGTCTGTGCGCCGCCCAGAAGCGTCACTTCGTCCATCAAGCCGTCAAAATAATTTGTCTTTTGAGAGGAGCAGCCGAGTATAAACACATTGCCGCCGTCCCAAGCGGCGCCCATTGCTTTGCTGGCTTCTTTGTTTCCATTTACGTAAAGCGCCATTTCGCCGCCGTTTTGAATGGAAAGCGTTAAGTAATACCAATTATTCGCTTTTACAGATGATGTTCCAGTTATGGTTGTCATCCAGCTTGTCGCTGTGTCAAATGCATATGCTTCGAATTTGCCGTTTTTAATCCGCAGCTCGTGCGAGAAGGAATTAGTATCTCCGGCAACGCCTTTATAAAACAGCGTCTGGTCTTTGGTGGAATTCGGTTTCACCCACATGGAAACAGTGAATCCGTCTGTTTTCGGGTCGTCCATCGGGATAGCGGCATAAGAATCCTTTCCATTGAAAAGGAGACCGTTATCCAAAAACGCCGGTTTCCATTTTGCGCCGACAATCTTTGCGTCATTTCCGGAACCTGACGCGTCTGACGCTGTCGCATCGTATTTCTCGTTCAGCTTCCAGTAAGCCAACACAGTGCTGCTGGTCACTTCAAAGTAGTCAACCTTTACATCCGCTGTGCCGTTATCATTTTTGATGGTGATAATATTATCTTTTCCTGCGTTCAGTGTGACGTTGGTGTAAAAATCCCGCCATACTTCGCCGGTTGCGTCAAACGAAAGGGTTGCCGCTTTTTCACCGTTTACATACAGTGATTTGGTCGCAGCGCTGTTTGCTGCATAACGGATTGTCAGACCGAATGTTCCGCCTTCTTTTCCGTTTACATGACTTTCTGTTAAATATGCGCCGTTGACGCCAAAATCTTCAGCAAATGCTCCGGCAGAAGCGCTGTCGTCCAGACCGATGCCTTCGCCGCGCCCAAGTTCGCAATACTCCGCCTCGTAGCGCGGTCCATCGCCGTTTTTAATCTTGCCGACGACCGTATAGGAAATTTTATCAAGTCCGATGCCGTTGGCGTTGTCCGCATTGCAAACGCGAATCGTATTGGCAATGCTGGGTTTGAGCGTAACCGTAAGTTTGATTTCGTTGTAACGATCCCATCCGCCCGTGCCTGGGAACGCTACTTCATATTTTTCGCCGTTTACATAGACGAACATATCGGAATGTCCGTCCGTATGATAATCGGTCTGCCATGCGGAATAGCGGAAAGTCACTTCGACTGCGCCGCCTTCTCTTCCGCCGTCCAGACCGCGGAACTCGCAGTAGGAATTATCATAGTGCAGGCAGCCGACATGCTGACCGCCGGAGGCGTCCGCCATGTTTTCCACTCTTGCACCGCCGCCGTACAGAGCGTTCTCCGCCTCATAGGTCAAATTGCGCTCTCCGTCTTCATCCACTGTCTGATAAGGCGATACGGTAAAGCGCTTGTAGTTTAAGCCCAATGTACCGTCCGTACCCTCGCAGATCAGACGGATGGTGTTTTCTTCACCCAGTTTCAGCGTAATGGTAACGGTCGTGTCGGCATAGGTATTCCAATACCACTCGTCCGTCCGCGCAAAGTCAACGTCCATGATCCTTTCGCCGTTTACATACAACGTGCGGTAGACGCCCGGCATACCGGCTGCATAGTTGATGGTGAGATTAAACTCGCCGCCGTTTTCGCCGCCGTTTACGTTGTTGAGCTGAACATATGCGCCGTTGTTTTCCGTCCACTGAATCACGCCGTCTTTGATGTATGGAACGTTTTCTCCCTGATCGTCTCCAAGCTCACAATCTTCGGGGTTGTAAACAGTTGTTTCTACATCTGGGACATCCGGAGTCGTACTGGTCGGCGCTTTTAGCGAGAAGTACTTGTAATTCAAGCCCAGTGTGCCGTCTGTGCCCTCGCAGATCAGGCGGATGGTGTTTTCTTCACCAGGTTTCAGCATAATGGTAACGGTCGTATCGGCATAGGTCTGCCACAACCACTCGTCCGTCCGTGCAAAGTCAACGTCCATGACCTTTTCGCCGTTCACATACAGCGTGCGGTAAACGCCCGGCATACCAGTCGAATAATTGATGGTGAGATTAAACTCGCCGCCGGTTTCACCGCCGTTTACGTTGTTGAGCTGAACATATGCGCCGTTGTTTTCCGTCCACTGAATCACACCGTCTTTGACATACGGAATGTATTCTTCCTGATCTGCTCCAAGTTCGCAGTCTTCGGGACCGTACACAATGGTATCGCTGCCTGCGGCAAAGACCATGTTCGGCGTAATCGTTGAGAAAATCATAACGACTGCAAGCAGTAACGCGAGGTAGCGCTTTTTCGTGATGTTCATTTCATACTCTCCTTTTCTAATTTTTGTTTTTCGGCGAGAAGCGACCATCTTCTCTGCTGAAAATTTACAACAAACCTCCTGTTCCTGCAAATTCAAATCCCGCACCCGGCGTTTTTCTGCCAAAGCGCTTTTTCTCCTGTGTCCCTGTTACAGCAAGATCAGTGCGCGAGCACAATTCTATGCCGAAATAATTTCCTGTTTTACAGGAAATTATTTTCTAGAAGCTTGGTAGTGTGATCCGCACAGCGTATGGGGATACCACAGGAATTCTATGTTTCACAGCTCTGTGACTGTGAAAACAGCAATTCAAGGGGGGCAGACTGCCACTCGTGCGCATGCACGGAGGTAATCCGTTTTATCCGCGGTTTTGTGCAGGTATGACTCTGTTCATCCGGGTGTATGTGGAGTTTGTCCATTAGCCATAGCCTTTAAACACTTTATCAGAAACCGGTTTCTAAAACGACTAAAAAAATATCCACTTTATTCTGGGTAGCTGCGCCTTCACTAATGTATGAAAATCATGAGACCAGCAAAGAACGTTTTTGATGAAACCGGTTTCTGTATAAGACTAAATACAGTATAGTGGAAAATGATCAAAATATCAATAGACAGATTGTAACAATATATAAGTCTGTTTTTGTATATTTTGCACAAGCGAGCATGCTTTCTGCTCTTTCGTCACGTCTTCATTTGGTTTTGCTGAATTGAGAATGCCAATTGTCAGAAAAGGGACAATGCAGTTTCAAAATGACTTGCATCGTGCTGTGTTCCATGATAGAGCGTGTCAACTCCGTTTCTATATAAGCGCTTTGGCACGTCCAGTAGATCGGGGCATACACGCTTTGTTCCTTCTGACCTGTAATACAGCAGAAGCGATGCTTTCCACTTTCAGTGCCTCCGCTTTTTATAGACGATGATTTCCGCGTCGGAGCCGCCGTCGCCGTATTCGCAGACCAAAAGACAATCTGCATCTGCGGCCAGACCGTAGCATCGACCGCTGTTCTTTTTGCAGATCTGATTGCCCAGATATATCTTTTCATCGTTCAGCAGCTTCACAGTCTGTCCGTTTGGCAAAGTGTAGGCGAGATTGATAAAAGAGCCTTTGAGCTGATTGAGGCTGGTGACTTCTGCCATATCTTTTATGCCGAGTGCATTGAACTCCGAGATCAGTTGTTCTTTAAGCCCGCAGGACGTATCGGAACAGTCTGCGCAGCATTTGTACCCTCTGTTTTCACAGCATGCCGCAACAACACATTCGCCGCCGAACGGCTGTCCGCTGGTTTTGGCGCATCCGCCGCAGGTATCCTTCAGACTGCATCCGGCGCAGTCCAGTCCGCATATGGAACCGATCATAAAAAACCTCCCGTATGTAAATACGTATAAAGCGATATTTTTCTATATCCAAAGCATAATAAAATTTTGACGGAATTGCAACAAGAATTTTTGTAGTTCTGCCACGGCAAAAGCGGCTGGGAATGCTTTGGCAGAAACTTTGAATTTTTCATGAAAAATGAATAATATAAAACAAAAATCCGCTCTCTGTCGAGAACGGATTTTTGTTTTGGTGAGGACAAGTGGACTCGAACCACCGACCCCTTGCATGTCAAGCAAGTACTCTAACCAGCTGAGCTATGCCCTCATTTCTGCTGCCTGATTATCATATCATAAGATCGGTGGTTCGTCAAGTCTTTTTTTCTTTTTCCGAAAAAACGCTTTTTCCGCCGTTCTTCGCCTATAGCTCCGAACCGAGGGACACGATCATTAAAGATCGTAAAACACAATACAGCCCGCTTTACTATCGTGTGAGATTTTCGACGTACCGGCGCATTTCTTCCTTCGATTGAACAGCATGCGTTCCATCGATAACGGCCTGCTTCTGCACATCCGAAAGGTTGCTGTAACAGCGCATCGCCTCCGGATTCTGCATAAGAGCCATGTGGAATCCAAGCGGGATGTCCTGATTCATGGTTCCGTTCACTGCCTGTACGTCTCCTTTCCCCCAGTCTGATCGATAAAGGAGCGCAGGCTTTCAAGCTCGCCGATCAGCGCGCTGCCGATCACCTTGGAAACAGCCTGATTCAGCTCTTCCACATGGTTTCCGGTTACGTCGATCGGATCGTACCGGTGTGCTTTAAGCCGCTCAATCCGGCTGTCAATTTCATCTGCAATTTGTTTAACCTGAATCTGGTACATAATCGCTCCATTCTGCCGCATAAGCGGCGTATTTTTCATATCGGCGTGTTTTAGCCGCCTGTTCTGTTTCTTTTTCCGTTAGTATGACGAAAAGCTTTTCCATTATACATACGAAGCGCCGGCTGACTATGTGAAAAAGAAAAGAGATTTTTGATTTTCTTTTCGGGAAAATGCGATCTTCCTATTTCTTTTTTTCACAAAATCATTATAATAGAAAACAAGGAACACGGCAATTTGCTAAAAGGAGTGACAACCATGCAAACCAATCAGAAAGAAAAGGCCGAACGTCTTTATGGCAGGGCGGAAGACGCGGCTAAACGGATTTCAGCGCAGGCTGTGGGCGTGAAGAGGGCAATAAAGCGTCAATATGATATTTCCGCTATGAAGGCCAAGGTAATCCGTCTGGAGCTTTCCTTAAAAAAAGATTTTGAAAAAGCCGGCGAGGCAATTTACGCGCAGTGTGAAGCGGCGGGCGAAGATATGTCCGACCGTACGGATCGCGTGCTTGCCTTGTTTGCGGAAATCGACAGCAAGCGGGATTTGATTCGTGAGATGCGCGCATGCATTATGAGTATGGAAGACGCTGCGGAGGAGCTGCCGCTTTGCGCCGATGACATGACGCTGTGGAACGACGAGGATGACGAAGCGTTTGAAGAAGCGAAGACCGAAGCAGCGCCGGATTTTGAAGCCGGTCAGGAGGATATGGAATGAAAGCCTCTTTTTTAAAAATTCTCTCTTTGATTTCAGGCGTATTGCTCGTTTTTTCAGGCATTGTTTCGATCTTCAACTGGTTCGGCGCGATTACGTCTGTGTCTATGATTCTCGGTCTTGCCATGCTGATTGCGGGCGCGTTCAGCATGCTGCTTGCCCTTGCGGTGCGCGGGGATATATTCGGTGCGCCGTGGCTGATGCGGGACGGCGTTTTAAGCGTGGTCACTGCGCTTTTGCTCTTCAGCGCCGCCGCTATCACGTCGGGGCGGGTTACTGTTATTCTTGCGATGTGGTCGGTCTGCTGTGGTATTGGGCGGCTGTTCGGCTCGTTTGAGCAAAAAAAGAAAAAGGTTTCCGGATGGTGGATCTTTCTTTTGGGAAGCCTCATCAGCGTTATTCTGGGCGTGGTATATTTCTATATTCCCGCACCGTCCGATTTTGTCGGGAATCTGTTTACCGGACTGTTTCTTGCGGTTCAGGGGCTGGCCTTCGGATTTTTGTGGTTTGAGGAACAGTCGCATGATGCGCAGAACTCCGCATCTTAATTCGGTGCGTTTCGGCTTTTTCGAAAGCCGGATCCAATATAAAATGTAAAAGAGGAGATATTTGCTATGGAAATGAAAACGGACAAGCCCTTCGTCGGCTTTCACACTCGTCTTTCCGATCATGATGCAGTAGATAAGTTTATCGAGCTGATTGAGGAACATCTGGCTCCCATGGATTTTAACGCGGTGATCGTGGAGTTGAATCCAGGCTATACCTATCGCTGCTTTCCGGCGTATTCAAACGGGACGGTTACGTATGAGGATCTGCAAAAAATTGCGGCGACCTGCCGTCGGCATGGTATCGAGCCGATTCCGCTGGTGCAGTGTTTAAGTCACCAGTCAAACTTTACAGGAGGGCCGTGGCCGCTTTACAAGGATCATCCGGAATTTCTGGAGACGGCGCGCGTGCCGGATGACGCGCAGTGGCCGGACGTTTACGTTTATAGCTGGTGCGCGTCGAACGACGGCGTTTACGATTACATTTTCCCGATGATGGATGAGATTATCGAGGCGATGGATGCGAAGATTGTCCATGTCGGCATGGATGAAGTGTTCGATATTGGCGAGGAGACCTGTCCGCGCTGCAAGGGCAAGGACAAGGCTAAACTGTTTGCGCGCACTGTCAAAATCCTGCACGATCATTTGAAGGAGAAAGATATTCAGATGATGATGTGGGGCGATCGTCTGCTGGATGCGGAGAAGCTCGGCTATAACATGTGGGAAGCGGATCGCTTCGGTATGTATCCGGCTTTCGATCTGTCCGGTGAGGTTACGCGCGATATTCTGATTACCGATTGGCATTACGAGCGTACCGCTTTCAACTTTCCGTCCGTTGAACAGTTTATGAAAGGCGGTTTTACTGTGATCCCTTCGCTCGGTGCGGATGTGGCGCAGGCAAAGGATTTCTGGAAATACTGTCTGGAATATATCTATCTTGGACGGAAGGAGCACTGGGAAGGCAGGGTCGGCGGTCTCCTGTTTACCCAGTGGACGCCGCTTACCGCAGAGTTGATCGACCATATTATCGACGGCTTAAACGGAAAGGCGGATCAATACGACAGTCCGTGGGATCCGGCGCGTATCGGCGAAACGATTGCTGCAATCGAACCGAAGGCAAAACAGTTCCGCAAATAAGATTGCCAAAAACGATCTGACTGAGAGATGCTGTTAAAGAAGAAACGGGCGGCGATTTGTGAACGAGCTATCACAAATTGTTGCCTGTTTCTTCATTTTCTTTTCACAGGGACGCAACACCCTTTGCGCATTCTCGTGCTATACTAAGACCATACTTTTAAGGCAAGCTAAAAGTATAATTTTTCACCCCTCCTCAATAATACCTATTGAACAAAGATACGCAGGAACAGCCCCAGTTCCTGCGTATCTTTGCTTTGGAAGGCATTGCTTTTTTCCGTTTTTTCCTTTATAATAACATCTGTAATCCGGTGGGCATCATCCGCAGTCAGATAAGGGGGATATTGAAGTGAGAATTCTTGCAATCGACATTGGCGGGACGGCGATCAAATCGGCAATCGCAAACGAAAAGGGCGAGATTATCGACTTAAAGGAGCACCCGACAAATGCAAAAGAGGGCGGCCCCGCCGTTATGAAAACGGCGCTTGAAATTGCGCACACTTATCAGAATTTTGAATGTATCGGTATCTCCACAACCGGTCAGGTGGATCCAAAGCAGGGCGTCATCGTCTATGCGAATGAAAATGTCCCAAGGTACACGGGAACAAACGTCAAAAAGATTTTCGAAGATGAGTTTCATATGCTCACCTGCGTAGAAAACGATGTAAACTGTGCTGCGGTCGGCGAAACGCATTACGGTGCGGGGCGCGGCCTCAAAGACCTTTTGTGCATCACCTACGGCACGGGCGTCGGCGGCGCCATTGTCATAAACCGCCAGATTTACGGCGGTGCACACGGCCTTGCCGGCGAATTCGGCCATCTGATTACGCACCCTAACGGAAAGCAGTGCGGCTGCGGCCAGCACGGCTGTTATGAACAGTATGCCTCAACCACGGCATTGGTGCGCGAAGCGCGTCGGGTTGATCCGCGGCTTGTAAACGGCCGCCTCATTTTTGAAGAGTGGCACAAAGGCAATGTTGCAATCCGTATGATCGTGGACGACTGGATCGATGAGATTGTGGTCGGTTTGGTAACGCTCGTCCATATCTTCAATCCGAACGGTATTATTCTTGGCGGCGGCATTCTGTCCGAGCCGTATATCGAAAGCGAGATTAACCGCCGTATTTATAAGCGCGTAATGGAAAGCTATTCCGATTTCCGTGTGGTAAAGGCGGAGCTGAAAAATACCGCCGGACTTTTGGGCGCGAGCGTAATTGCCTTTAAAAACAAGATCGGGATGTATGAACGTGAGTATTGACGGATATATGACGTTAGAAAAGCGAAGGATGAAGGATAAGGATAAAAAATAGCCGCAGAGAAACGGAGGCTATTTTTTCGGCCATGTGCCCCGACGAGGGGCACGGCCATTATGATCGTTTTTATTGCGGAGCAATAAAAATAGCCGCAGAGAAGCGGAGGCTATTTTTTCGGCCATGTGCCCCGACGAGGGGCACGGCCATTGAGATTGTTTTTATTGCGGAGCAATAAAAAATGCCTGATATGCTTAAAAGCGTATCAGGCATTTTTTGTTTGCATTTGCCGCCGTTTTTTCTTATAATAGAGATCAACACATCTTATATCATACAGAAAAGGAGCGGCATATGATACAAGCAGTTGTTTTTGATATGGACGGGGTTTTATTCGATACGGAGCGCGTGTACAATGAGGCATGGCACGAAGTGGCGGAAAGCTGGCCTATTCAGGCGGATCTCGACGATCTGATCGTTCGCTGTGTGGGCTTAAATCACACCGATACGCGCCGCCTGTTTGACGATATGCTGGGGGAGGATTTCCCGTTTGACGCATACATCGGACGGATCGGCGCGCGCTTTCATGAGATGGTGGAAGAAGAGCTTCCGGTCAAAGAGGGAGTGCGGGAAATTTTGCGCTGGCTGAAGGAACAAAAGATTCCGACTGCGCTTGCAACCTCCACCTCGCGTGAGGGTGCTCTTTCTCACCTTCAGCGCACGGGCATTCTGTCTTATTTTGACGAAGTGATCACCGGCGATATGGTAGAGCACAGCAAGCCAGCGCCTGACATCTATTTGATTGCCTGCGACGCGCTGCATATCCCCCCGTCCAACTGCATTGCGGTTGAGGACTCTCCAAACGGCATTCGTTCCGCATATGCGGCGGGTATGATGGCGGTCATGATACCGGATCAGATCGCGCCGACCGATGAACTGCGAGCCATGCTGTATCGGGAATTTCCTTCTCTTACGGATTTGCTGCGCTATCTAAAAGAACAGCAGGATTCAGGAAATATCGGATGATATAAAAAGGGATCTGCGGCAAAACGCAGATCCCTTTTGCTGGTTATGTTTATTTTGCGGAAAGCGGCCGGATCCGAGGAAGGACAAGCCGGCGAACCAGATAGAACAGCGCAATGGAAATCGCCGCGCCGAACAAAACGTCGGACGCATAGTGCGCGCCCACCAATACGCGGGAAGCCGCCATTGTGACGATCCAAACGCCCGGAACAATATAGCACATCGCCTTGCCTGCGCGGGACTTGATAAGCGGTGCACATAGGGTAAGCGCGTACAGCGCAGTTGCATTCGCGGTATGTCCGGACGGGAAAGAAGCGTAGCCGGTAAATCCACGCGGCTTATACCATGGCGTAAACTGTGAAAAGTCGGAAAGCTGGCGGAAACGGATTCTGCCCCAGCATAGCTTGAGCGCATCAACCAATATGAGAAGCGCCACTAAGTAAAAGAGCGTGACAACTGCGATCCGCATCAGCTCATAGAGCAGGGAGCGCGGCGCTTTGAAAAGAAGGACAGCAACGGCAATATAGAGGAAAAAGGTTACAATCGTGTAGCCGATGCGCTGCCAGAGAGAAAAATCAGCAAATACGTAAAGCGTGTATCCTATACCAGCCGCTGCAACGAAACAGGAGAACGTTATTTTCCATTTGCGGTACGACGCGTTTTTCTCCTGAATAAAGAAAATCATAACCGTAAGTCCAGCAAGCGTCGCGAAAATTGGCGCGACCAGCACGCCTAAAACTTCAAGCGCACGCCCGAACGAAGATTCCTGGTTGACGATGGCCTGCGATATTCTCAGATCGTAAATTCCGAATATGACGGCCAATACAGCAAAAAGAACCAGCGCCAGCGCCGTCGCGAAAGCGCGCCGTTTAAAAAAAGACATTCTTTGCTCCTTTCACGCTCCGTTCACACAATTTTCTATTGTGAAGCGATAAAAATTCTTTCTTTTTCCTAGGAAGGATGGTAAAATAAAAAACAGTGCTTGTCACTGTTTTTTCGGCCATGTGCCCCGGTGAGGGGCACGGCCATTGAAATGATTCTATTGTGGAGCAATAGAATACAGTGCTTGTCACTGTTTTTTCGGCCATGTGCCCCGATGAGGGGCACGGCCATTGATTTGCTCGTTTGACTCGGAACAGTGATTCTATTTGTCGAGATGTGACTCCGCGTTTTTAATCAGGTTAAACAGAGAGGAGGCAAACAGCGGATAATTCTGCGAAAGCGTCTGTGTGGAAATTGAAAGCGACTGCGCCTTTTTTTCATCAACCGAAGAGGCAAGCTCTTCTGCTTTCGATTCCAGCAGCACCATGGCGGCAAGCGCCTTGGCGCGCGCCGCAACAGTAGGCACCGTAAACATGGTCGGCTCATTTTTGGCGTTTACGCCGTAAAGAACGCGGAACATCCGGTAGACCGACAGATTCAGAAAAGAAGAAACAGCGGCGGTAAGCTCCTTGTCGTTTGTCGTTTGAAGCAGATCAAAGATAATGTTCAGCGCATTTGCAATCAGCTTTTTGTTGAGTGTCGGCAGAATGCTCCCACTGCCGCGCATAACGTTTTCCTTGCCCAAAGCGTCTGGCTCCGGAATGTCCTCTACTGTGATCTGCGCGCCGGTACGCTCAGGCGAGCGTCCCAAAAGATAATCGCATGAAACACCGTAGAAATCGGCGGTGCGGACAACAAAATCCAGACCGCATTCACGGATCCCCTTTTCATAATGCGATAAAAGAGCCTGTGAAATGCCAAGCTCTGCGGCGGCTTGTTTCTGGCTGATGCCGCGTTCCTTGCGCAGAAGGGTGAGAATCCGCGGAAAGTCTGTGTTCATCCGTTCACCTCCTGTAAAAAAGAATTAACGTAAAGTAAATTATAGTATAAAGGTTACCCGTTGTAAAGCTGTTTTCGTGCAAAATGTGACAAGATCATGGATTTTTTTAAAAAATTCGTTTGAAAGCATGCGGAATAAAAGCGAATTTTTATATATAGAATACCAATTTACGAAAAAGGAGAATGAACGATGCGTTCCTACCATATCTATTTGATCCGTCATGGACTGACAAAGGCCAATCTGGAAGGAAAATATATTGGAGAGACAGATCTTGATCTTTGCGAAGAGGGGGTAAGCGAGCTGCTTTCCCTGAAGGAGCAGTTCGTCTATCCGGCAGTGGGCCGCGTTTATTCGAGCCCTCTGCGCAGAAGCGTGCAGACAGCGCGTCTTCTGTATCCGGAGATGACGCCGGTAACGGTAGATTCTCTGCGTGAATATGCGTTCGGCGCGTTTGAAAATAAGACGCCGGAGGAGCTTAAAGAGCTGCCCTCTTATCGCAGTTGGATCGACAGCGCGCAGAAAACGGTGCCCGACGGCGCGGAGGATCCGAACGCTTTTGGAGCGCGTGTGGTGGAAGGGCTTGACCGTGTCATCCGCGATATGATGAAAAACCATATCGGCGAAGCGGCCGTCGTGACGCACGCAGGCGTAATTACGTCGATTCTGACTGCCTGCGGACTGCCGCGCCGTCCGTTGCTTGAATGGAAAGTGGAAAGCGGGAAAGGCTATACTTTGTTGATTAACGCAGGGCTTTGGGCGAATGAGCGGATGGCTGAGGTGTTTACACCGGTTCCCTATGGAGGCGGCGAAGACGAAGTTATGCTTGAGTATCAGCGTCTGTTATGGGAGGAAGAATGATGGAGCAAAGGGGGCTTGTCCATCTATACACCGGCGGCGGAAAAGGCAAAACCACTGCGGCGGCCGGCCTGACTCTCCGTGCCGCGGGAAACGGTCTGCGCTGCGCCTTCGTCCAGTTTTTAAAAGGACGGCCCTCCGGAGAGATCGATATGCTGAAAAAGGCTGGTGTAATGGTTTTACGGGCCGGATCGGAAAAGTTTTTTCCGCAGATGACCAGCGAGGAGAAAAAAGAGTGTGTGCAGGCGCATCTTTTATGCTATAATAAGATGAAAGAAATGATTTTATCCGGTGAATACGATCTGGTTGTGCTGGATGAGATCACGTATGCGGTTTCCCTGTTGCTGATTCCGGAAGAGGATCTTTGCCGGTTCATTGATACGCGGCCGCCGCATGTGGAGATCGTGCTGACCGGACGCGATGCGCCGGAATCGCTTTTACAGCGCGCGGATTATCTTTCGGAGATCCATGCCGTGCGCCATCCGTTTTCCCGTGGAATTCCCGCACGGAAAGGCATCGAATATTAAAGACGAAATCGAATCAAATAAGGAGGAATTGCGTGCGGACGAACGAGCTTACTTCAGAAGCCGCTAAAAGGCTTCGCGGCGCCATGACGCCGGCTGCCTCTCTCATCATGATTCTGCTTTTAACCGCTTGGGGGCTTATCCTCGCATCGCGGGCACTTTCTCTGCTGATTGGCTCGCTGTTTTTTGAAGCTGCTGCGGAAGAGATGCTTTTTTCTGCTGTTTCGGCGGCAATTGGCATAGCAGAGTTCCTTTTGATCTGCGATCCGCTTTGGCTGAACGCACGGAGATGGTTTTTCCGTCTGGACGAGGGATTTGTCCCGCTGCGCGCGGCCTTTTACTATGTATCCTCTGTGGCTCTCTACCGCCGTGCCATGTGTTTTACGCTGGTTCTGACGGCGATTCGCTTTTTTTTCGCGCTTCTTTGTTTTTTGCCTGCCGCCGTTGTGTGGGCGGCGGTCTGCGTTGTGGAAACGGCGGATGTCTATACGCTGCTTGCGGTCATTCTGGATGCAGTGCTGCTGATATTGGGGGCTTTGTTTTCCTATTATCTGCTGTCCGGTTTGTTCTTAACAGAGTATCTTTTTATCACCGAACAGGAAGCAAAAGCGTTTGCTGCGGTCAAGCGTTCCTTTCGTTTGATGCACGGTTCCCGCAGCCGTCTTTTTAAACTGCTTTGCAATCTGATTCCTTATTTTTTGATTAGTTTTGCAGTGGTAACGCTGCCGCTGACAATACCGCATATTGAGAGCTGCTTTGCCGTTTTGGCGAAACAGTTGCTTGCAGAAAACAAGTCCGATGTCAGGAAGGCGCCGGACGGACATCATGGAGGAGAATATGTCTTTACTGAGTGACGCACAGCGGGTGGTGGTAAAGGTTGGAACATCGACCTTGACCCATGCGACAGGTCTTTTGAATATACGGCGGGTGGAGCAGCTTGTACGCGTGCTGTCCGATTTAAAAAACGCCGGAAAGGAAATTATTCTGGTGACGTCCGGCGCAATCGGCGTCGGCGCAGGGAAGCTTGGCATGCGTAAGCGCCCGTCGGATATGCCAACCAAGCAGGCGTGCGCCGCGCTTGGACAAAGCGAGCTGATGTATGTGTATGACAAGTGCTTTTCCGAGTATAACCACAACGTGGCGCAGGTGCTTTTAACGCGCGACATCATTGAAGACGCGCGCCGGAAAGAGAATGTCACCAATACGCTTTCCCGTCTGCTTTCGCTGTCTGTGATTCCGGTTATCAATGAAAACGACACCGTTTCAACCGAAGAGATCGAATTCGGCGACAACGACACGCTTTCGGCGATCGTTTCTTCTATTGTACAAGCAGATCTTTTGATTATTCTGACGGATATTGACGGCTTATACGACAGTGATCCGCACGAGAATCCGGCGGCAAAGCGCATTCCGCATGTGCGGCTGCTTGACAGTGCGATACTGGCTGCTGCCGGCAGCAAAGGCTCCGAATTCGGAACCGGCGGTATGGCGGCAAAGCTGCACGCGGCGCAGATCTGTATGGATCAGAATATTCCTATGATTATTATGAACGGCAGCCGTCCTGCCATGATTTACGACCTGCTCGACGGCGAGAATATTGGAACGCTGTTTTACGCCGATTCGGTTCAAAAGGAGAGAATGTGATATGTCAAATGTAATGTCGCTTGCACAGCGCTTAAAAGCGGCGCAGCCGCAGATTGCCCATGCGTCAACCGAAATGAAAAATCGGATTTTGCTGCGGATTGCGGATCATCTCTGCGCTTCTGTTGAGGAAATTTTGGAAGCAAACCGGACGGATATTTCCTCGGCTGCGCAAAACGGCATCCCGAATGTGATGCTTGACCGGCTTTCGCTCTCTGAAGCGCGTATTCACAATATGGCGGACGGTGTGAGAAAGGTGGCGCGCCTTGCAGATCCCATTGGCGAGGTGCTCGCTGGCCGTACTCTGCCGAACGGCCTCAAAATACGAAAAGAGCGCGTGCCGATCGGCGTGGTCGGAATGATTTACGAATCCCGTCCGAATGTTACGGTTGACGCGGCTGTACTTTGCCTGAAGGCGTCAAATGCGGTTATGCTGCGCGGCGGAAAGGAAGCCATCTGCACCAATATGACGCTGACGCGCATTATGCAGCGCGCCCTTGTGGAAGAGGGACTCAATCCGGATATTTTGCTTTTGGTTGAGGATACCTCTCGTGCTTCCGCAACAGAGATGATGAAGCTAAACGGGTATTTGGACGTTTTAATTCCGCGCGGCGGTCAGGGACTCATCCGTTCGGTTGTAGAAAATGCAACCGTTCCGGTAATCGAAACGGGTGCTGGGAACTGTCATGTTTATATTGATGAAGACGCAGACCTTGAGATGGGGGCCAACATTGTATACAATGCGAAGACAAGCCGTCCCTCTGTCTGCAACGCCTGTGAAAGCTTGCTGGTGCACAGAAACGCTGCGGAGGCGTTTCTGCCGCTTGTAAAAGAAAGGCTGGACTCCAAAAACGTCATCATGCTCGGCTGTGAAGAAACGCGCCGCATTCTGGGCGACAGCGTAGCTCCCGCGGCCGAAGGCGATTATGCCGCCGAATTTCTGGGGTATGTCATTTCGGTTAAGGTGGTGGACAGTCTGGACGAGGCGATCGAGCACATTAACCGCTATTCGACGCATCACTCCGAGGCAATTGTCACCAGAAATCTTGACAGTGCGCGGTGTTTTACTGACTGGGTGGATTCTGCGGCCGTTTATGTTAATGCTTCTACGCGCTTTACGGACGGCGATGAATTTGGTTTCGGCGCAGAGATTGGCATTTCCACACAGAAGCTGCATGCGCGCGGCCCGATGGGACTTGAGGCGCTGACCAGCACTAAATATGTGATTTTCGGCAACGGTCAGGTTCGGTAAGGAGGACACACATGGAAAAGAAGAAAGACAGCGGACTGCACGATGTTCTTTCCGGTTTGAATAAGAAAAAGGCGGATCGGGAGAAACAGGAAACCGCAGAGAAAAATGAGGCGGGGACCGGCGTTTTAGAAGACGAGACGGTACAGCAGC
>ERZ857480.78561-NODE-121776-length-18133-cov-13.9711_pt1 | contig 18133 bp, 11 predicted proteins | sample MGYA00519767_ERZ857480 | MGnify/ENA primary metagenome ERZ857480 (study PRJEB31778, sample SAMEA3449210) | human gut metagenome | biome: human gut; feature: human-associated habitat; material: faeces | place: United Kingdom | collected 2010/2012 ...
CCGGGTCGTTCGCAGCTATGTTTTCATCAATTCTTTGTGGAAAAAGAACGGTTTGGTTGGGAATGTAAGGACGAAAATGTAACTTTGCCATAACGAAAAACTTTATGCCTAAAGATACGGAAACTTTGGGTAATAACAAAGCCCGGGCTTGAGAAAGTCTGGGCTTTGCGCATAAAAAAAGGCTGTGTCAGCATTTTGACACAACCTCTGGAGTCTATTTTTATTCATTTGAAAGTATAATAACTTTGTCCTTAAGCTTGTTCTATTTAACGAAGCTAATATTTATGAAAATAGTCAGATTTAAAACTGTAGGAGGAAAATCATTAGTCATGATTTCCTTATTGTTGATGGCTCCTATGCATATTTATTCTAGTGATACTTTCACTATACAGGAAAAGACTAGAGTACATCAGCAAACTGTACAGCTAACGGGAGTTGTATTAGATATCCAAGGTTTCCCTTTAGTTGGTGTAAATATTATGGAAAATGCCACAAATGGTACGATTACAGACATTGATGGCAAATTTTCTATTAAAGTAACTCCTCAATCTGTATTGCATGTTTCTTATATTGGATATGTTACGCAGACAGTCAAAGTCGGAAATAAGAAGAATATATCCATAGTTATGGAAGAAGACTCTAAGACCCTAGAAGAAGTTGTAGTTGTAGGTTATGGATCACAGAAGAAAGTATCAGTAACGGGTGCTGTTGCTGCCATTCAAACAAAAGAATTAAAACAGAGTTCAGCTGCAAATTTATCAACAGCGTTGGCTGGACGTATGCCCGGTTTGACAGCTATGCAGACTTCGGGACGTCCTGGTGGTGATGATGTTACTTTAAATTCTTATCTAATTGATGGATTGATTTGAAAGACAAACGTTTATGAAAGTTTTGAAAAGTCTAAGGTAACGATTTGGAGATTGTGCTAATTTCTGTATTTTACAGTCTCATACTCATGAGATAACTTTTCTTTGAACAAAGGTAAGAATATTTTTGGGATTAAAAAAATCCCGAAGGGAAAAATAAAATATAAGGATATACGTGAGTTCGGGATAATCTTGTTTTAAGCTTATCCCGAACTCACGTAGTATATCCTCTTTCCAAGACATATTAGATTTTTAGAAGCGTTATGCTTATCTTGTAGGTTAGAAACCTGAGAAATTTCAAACGTAGTACAAGGATTTGCATAGTGGTTCTCACGCTATAGCGTGGGACTGCTTGTTCCATATCTGTACTACAAGGTTTTCTCAGGACCTCTAACTTAAGACGTGGCATTGCAGTTCCACGCTTGAACTGCTTATACATATATAGATTACTGAATATCAAATATTAATATCGGGAATTATATAGTTATGATACCATATAGTTCCCGACAATTGTAAGCGTTAGCCTATTCTTTTTTGTGCGACCTCTATCGCATCGTGTTTTAATTCGTCTTCATCCTCTACTGCATCTAATACTTTGTCTGCTAACCATAGAGTGAGAAGTTCATTTTTATCTATATTGAAATATTCTGCCAATTGTATTACTTGTGTCCGTTTAGCTCGTCTGTCTCCACGCTCTATTTTACTGAACATCGGAGTATCTATTTCAAGCAGTGCAGCCAATTGTCTTTGCAGTATTCCGTGCTCTGCTCTTAATTCTTTTATTCTTTCTCCTAATAACATACTTCTTCAATTTACGAATTTGACATGAGTTAATCGGATTTTATTATCCGCTATAATATGACGGAATCCGTTATAATTTCCGCTATAATTGGAATAAACCGTCAAAATCTTCTGTTATGACTATCCTTTTAAGAACCATGTTCGTCCTTTCGGATAAATAAGTTTATCGGTACTTAATGTGCTAAGTATATCTCCTAACAGTCTTAATTGCTGTTCATGTGTCTTGACTTGCGGCATTACGTCTTTGACGTACTCATAAATGCTATCACGCTTGGCTCCATCTGTACCAGCATTCTTAAGATACTGCAAAATCATCTGTTTGATTTTCTCCTTATCAAGTCCTTTTTGTCTGGTATAACCTTGAAGTTGACGAGTAGCCTTTGCAATCCCTAAAGAGATTGTGTAATTGGGAGTTTCGCCCTCAATAAGTCCTCTGCTTAATAAATCTTGCGCAACATCTTCATGAATGGTTCTTCCTTTCTGAACAGCATCTAATGATATGCAATCCCACAAGGTCAGTGAATTGTTGGTTTTGAGCAAATTGGTGTATCTTTTATTTATCTCATTGCCGTAAATACGTACCGACACTTTTCTGTTTTTTGCATCAATTTCATAATCCGGCATTGGAAAATGACGACGCCATTGTTCATTGAACATCTTCTTTATGCCTCTACTTACTGTATCTATCATGTTGAAGTCAACCATTGCTCTGCAAAGACATTCATTTCGAAAATACGCTTGAGGTTCTTCATTTGTTAAAGCATTTTCCAACGTACCAGGAATGAAAGTCCCTGCATTGGAGTAATAAAGGTAAGTCGGATTTTCTACGAAATTGATTCGCTGCTGCATCGTATAATCTTGATGTGCGATACAATTATGAAGTGCCTCGCGGATGGTATAGTCATCATATTGCTTCATAGTGTCAGGGAAGAGCGTGCCTCCCGGCATTTCACGCATTGTCAGATTTTCAATTTTTGATAAAATCTCATCTACGGTTAATATAAATGGCACGGTGAAGTGTTCGTAATCTACAACATCCTGCCTTTCATCCCGCCTCGTCCAAGTCACTTGTGCAACAGCCGGACGCAACTTGAAAGCAGCTTCATATTTACCAAGAAGGATTATTGCTGCACGGGTGATTCCTCCGTTCTTCATTATGCCGCACTTGCTCAAGAATGTTTTCACAGTCCATGCATTTACTTCGGCTTCAGGTATTCGACTGTGTACTTTCTTGAACATCATACGAGCTTTGGCTATGGCAACCTCATCAAGGTCGTCAATCGTTGCATCAGATACAATTTGTGCCGACCAATCCGTTTCACTGAAAATTGGTTCATCAAGAATTGTACTCATGCGTTCTGTAGTCATTTCTACGAGAGAATCCTCTATTCGTTGCCATGCCTTATTATGAGCAAACACGGGCCGTTTGGGTAGATGTTTGGGAATATGTATAACCCATACTTTACGATTAGTATCATCTGTGATAAACTCATCTATATATAAGTCTTCTGTTGAAAGATTTACGCATCTTTCTGTTAGACGCAATATTGCCTTTTGCTTATCATAGTTATAAGTGTCCGTTCCAACAATCTCCAATGTCTTGTCATGAACGCCTATCACTAAATCTCCTCCCTCCATGTTGGCGATAGCCGACACGTAGGAAATAACATCATTCTTTTCGTCCCCACAGAACGAGTTCTTAAGATTCTTAAATTCCTTCCATTCACAGCGAGCATTCTCCTGTGGGTACTCGCGGAGAAGGTATTGTTGTAGTTCGAGTTCGGTCATAGAAATATAAATTAAATAGAGTCTTTTACCCTCTTGCTCAGGAGGTCCCATTAAAAAAAGATTATTAGTAGTAGACCAATTGTGACCACCAGATTAGATCTGCAAAATGCTTACCCATCTGCTTCTAAAACTCTTCCTTAAACGGGGATGGCTTTTTTGAACCAGCCCCTTTGTCTTGGGACTGTTCAATCTATATGACACCGATGTTAATAAAATAATTTTTATTAAACATAGTTTTATACATTCTGAATTGTTCTTGCATCACACGTTATCATCCCTGTTTGCTTCCGGGCTGACATTTACCTACTCTCCCGCTTTTGCAGTACCATCGGCATAAACGTTTTTTCACTTCTCTGTTCGGAATGGCAAGAGGTGGGGCAACGCTATTATAAACACCAAATTTGTTCTTATTATTTATTCTCTTTAGAGTTGTTCAAGTCAAATGACCTTTCCAATTCCAACTCTGGACGAGTTAGAAGAATTGGCATTTCCTTCTGTTCCTCTTCCCTTACAATAATTGAAGCATTCTTTGCTCTCGTTGCTGCCCAATTTCTAAGCGCAGCAATTTGCTCTTTCATCGTGGTAGACAACGGCACTGTTTTTAAAATCGCATTCATTAGATGCGTTGTCTTAAGTTGAGGATTCTCTGGATTTTCAACATAAGCATCAAACATCGCTTCTTTAATACACTCTTCAATTTCTGCACCATTAAAACCTTCAGTATTATTGGCGAGAGACTCCATAGGGTAATTATTCTTTATCGGGTTTTGACCTTTCTTGTTAAGATGAATGGTAAAGATGTTTTTGCGCTCCTCCTTTGATGGAAGATCAACAAAAAAAATCTCATCAAAACGCCCTTTGCGCAATAATTCTGGAGGAAGTTGATTGATATTGTTGGCTGTAGCAACGACAAAAACAGGAGAAGTCTTTTCTTGCATCCATGTCAGAATAGTTGAAAAGATGCGCGAAGTCACACCGCCATCAGTAGATCCACTTGATTGAACACCACCAAGTCCTTTTTCTATTTCGTCAATCCATAATACACATGGCGCGACTGCTTCTGCAGTTGCTATTGCTTTCCTAATATTATCTTCGCTACTTCCAACTAATCCTTGGAATACTTTGCCAACATCCAAACGTAGTAATGGCATATTCCAGAAAGAGGCTATACTTTTTGCCGTCAAACTCTTGCCACAGCCAGGGACACCAAGCAATAATAAACCTTTAGGCTCTTGCAATCCCCAATCTCTTGCTCTCTTTTGATAAGCTATTTGACGTTTGAATAGCCAATCCTTCAGAACATCCATACCACCAACATCTTTCAAACTTTCATTTTTGGGAAAGAAATCCAAGATGCCTGATTTGCGAATGATCTGCTCCTTTTCTGCTGAAACTGTATAGGGGGCATTTTCTCCAAGACTATCTTTAACAGCCGCTAAACAAAATGCAAGGTCTGCTTCCATTGAGGTCATGCCTAATGCTGCATCTACCATTTTGTTTCTCATCTCAACAGAAAGATTCTTCTTAGTTTGTCGTTCTACAACAGCCAAGGTTCGCTCCATGTCTGTTCTATCTGGTAGAGGTATATTAAGAACAGTTACATATTTCTCCAGTTCTGTTGGTAACTTGTAAATAGCAGACAAGATAATTGCATGAGTGTTCGTGAATTTTGCATGCTCAGCTATCTTACGGATGTAATACTTGATTTTGTCCTCTTCAATGTAATTGCTCAGATCTTCAAGAATAAAGATATCTTTAATTTCTCTATTCTCATTCTTATAGATATACTTCAAAGTCATTTCTGGTTCATCGTATTCTTCTCCTTTATACAAAGAGCCTTCTGGGGTCTTCTCCATCAAGCCCTCTACACAATTCCAAGTATAGATACGCACCTTCTTATTATCTGTGCGTAAAAGGTCTGCAATTCCCTCTATTTTCTGTTTTGTCCTGTCATATTCAAAACTATTCAGATAAAACACGGGGTAATATGCAGATAGCATATCCTTGATTTTTGTATAAATTGATTCCATGGCTATTTCTGTTCAATAGTTTGAATATTTACTCGGCGAGGCTTAAGCTTTCCTGCATATTTCGCAGGTATAGGTTTCTTTGTCATCACACGCTTGTTTCCTAACAGCTGTTCCAAAACATCCATTGCGTCATGAGCACGCTCATTGACATCGTTAGGCAAATAGTCGGAATCTGTTACTATCGTGCCATCTTTAAGGATGGTGAACTTTATTTGCGCAACAGGTTCCGTCTCATTTTTATCTTTAGAGCGTCCAACCATATAGAAGCTATATACCTCTTCTGAGTTTGGTGTGAAATGTTCATTCTCCTTGTAATTAAACCCTTTCTTCTTAAACTCTTGAATTAATGAGTTCTTTGCATATGTGGCATTTAATGCGTAGAATTGCTCTTGAAGTTCTAATACCTTTTGGGTGGCATTAGGCATATAATACGTGTTGTAAGTGACTTCATTTGTTGTAAGGTTCAACTTTAATGCAAACTCACCATATAGGCGAGATTTCTGTTTAGCATCCGAAACTGTTAGTATGTTATCTTGGATGGTGTATTGCCACCCCAAAGCTTCGCATGCGGACTTTAATACGTCCACATGCATTACCTGAGGGTTGCGCACAAATCTTGATGATTCGAATCTTGACATGTTATGATAACTTCTTTACTATTTCTTGTATATTGTTTTGATTCACTTGAATTAAGCGTTGCTGTGTTCGCTTTTGCTTTGCAGTAAATTCTTCCTTGTGATTGAAAAGTGTAGGATACCTAAACAAATAACTGCTAATACCAATTGATAAATCAAAAGCATTATCTCTGTTACGTGAAGGCATGACTGTAAGCATTTCCATTAGTTGGACGAGTTCATCATCTTGAACTATAGCAAGCAGTTTGTCATTCATAGGAGTCTTCTTTATCTCCTGATTAATGAATGCCTGACTAAGTCTTGCTAAATACAAAGATAGACCGTCTTTAGTTGCTTCTGGATCTTCACTAAGAATACCACTTTGCTGCACAGCACCTATTGTTCTTGGGCTTGTTTGTCTTTGCTGAGGATTATTTCCCTTAAAGCCTTCCTTTCTTCCTGGGAAAATCTTTTGTTCTTTGACGTGTTCAAGCAACTGTTTGTTGTTGGAAAGAAACTCAGCCAATGACGGATCATCAACGGAATTTGTGTTCATGTCCTTCTCAATGATATCCAACTCATTCTTTAACTCTATCTTTTTCTTGCTATTAACACCTATGGTATTGGCAAGAGCGACGAGTTGTTGTCCAATTGTAGTCAAACGCTTACGTATAGACGAAACAATACCTTGATACTTCTTTTCTTCTAACAGTTCAACTATAGGGAGATATAGTTTTTTTATCTCAGAATTATCAATGCCAAGGAAGTAGTCCATTCTTTCATTTTTGTAACTTTCAACAGCTTCTAGACTCAATTCCTCAATTTCTTTCTTAATACGCTCTGCATATTTTTCTGCAAATTCAACTTGGAAACTAACGTATTTGCTTTTTGCTATTGATGGGTTAGCCAATGCCATTTCTTCACGTCTAACATGTGTTTGATGCTCAGAAACATAGAATGACAGGACATTGAAGCTGCCTGAAAATAGTATCTTTTGATCTCCCTTTACTTCAATGACATTCTTAAAATGAAACTCTGGCAATTGAACGTAAAAGAAGTTTGGATATTGATCTGCGAGCATTTTTATTCCTGGCTCAACTTCTTCATCTATCATAGGTTTCTCATCATTTGGAGATTGAGCTGGTTCGGAATAAGCAATAAATATGCGCTTGTTTTCATCTGCCAAGAAATTCTCAATAAGAGGGCCTCTGTCATTCATAAATGCAGATTTTCTAATCCATGGACTCATAAGCCATATTTCATCTGGATTATCTTCCTTGAAAATCTTCTGCAATTCAACTTCAAATGAAACAGAGTCGTACAAAGCTTTCTTATGAAGGCGATCTTTTGTCTTTACTGTTGTCTTCTTTGCAGGTTTTGCAATTGAAGTTTTTTCTACTTTATTGCTCTCATTTTCAGCATTTGTTTCTTCAACTATTTGCTCCTCTTCTGCCTCTTCATCAACAAGACGCTTTTCAGCCTCGATAATGTCTAGCGAAACATTAGCTTTCGCTTCCTTTGCAGCTTCTTCATCAAGTATTTGAGTGTCAAAATTCATTTCGCACTCTAACTTTATACATTTATCCAACAACTGGGATGCCAAGGTAGCATCGCTATTGATGTATTCTGCGACAACAGGATTAAGACTGTTTATGTTTTCATCAAATGCAAAAGCTCTAACAATACCAGTACTTACACCTTGCACAAAGCATATGTACATTTTATAGCTACCTTTATGTCCTTCTTTCCAATCTGCACTTTCTAGCAAATAACGCTCTTGGGGATAATGTACATCTTGAGCCTGTACAGCCGCATATTCTTTTATTTCATCTATTGTTAAAGACAAATCTTCACACTTAGTGTTGATAAATTTTATATGCTCATTTACTGTAGACAATGCATTTTTAATAGTTTTCCAATCAGCATGGTCTGAATCCACAAATATGTCAAAAGACTTTTGGTATGTGTCAGGACGTTCACCTTTGTCAGCATACACCTTACCTGCTTCGGTAAGAGCAATATAGTCGTCGTCACCTTCAATAGCATTAAAAGATCGAAGTCCATCCAAAGCTTTTGACAAGATTGACTTTTCTGCTTTGTCATTAACTACATCTAATCCAAGGATTTGACCAATGGTGCTAAAAGACGAATGGCCATCAATTAGCAGTATGCCAACTATTCCTTTTTCAATTGCAGAAATTTTAGCAGGTCGTTGAGTTGTACCAAAATATGTAGCCTTTACAAACTGAAGCTCGTAAGGGAAATAGCCGATGATTCTTTCCGAAATCTTTTTTTCGGCATAAACAGCTTTTGCTATCTTAGTGTCTAAACTTTCTACAATAGCAACTTGCTGTTTTTTATTTGTCTTTTGTCTTTTATTTTTCATCGTAATGCGGCTCTTAATTGTTCAACAGGAAATGTCTTCATACTCTGAATGGATGCAGCATAGTTGCTATTGCTTTCGAATTGGCGTTTGTTACCGACAACAATAAGCAATCTGCGAGCACGAGAGAAAGCAACATTTATACGCTCTATCTCTTTTGCAAAACCAATGTTATTCTTAGCATTGCTTCGGACAGTTGATACAATAATAATGTTACGCTCCATACCTTGGAATCGGTCGACGACATCCATTCTATAACCACAATCCTTATATTTGCGCTTTATTTCACGGCTTTGAGCACTATAGAATGTGATGATACCAATCTCTTTGTCTTCAGGCTTCTTTTGAGCCTTCATGAACTCATCAAAGCCTTCCGATTGTTGCAGAGCTTTCAACACCATATCAATAGCCTTCAACTCACCTTCATTCTTATAACCTGGGTTTAATCGGGTTTCTGGTGTAGTTACGTCTATCCAAATTGCATGGTATTCAGGTTTGAATATTGGTTCGAGGCTTAAGCCATGCCACCTACTTCCCTTATTGCTAAGATCAGGATCATCCATGGATTGCAAGATACCACATTTAAGGCCACCTGTAGCAGCCAATTCTTCTTCGTAGAATTGCTTAATGGTATTCATGATGTCTTCATGCATACGGTACTGCGTATCAAGTGTTGAAACGATAGTCTTACGAACCTTTGCAGCCGATTCGAACAATCGCTTAAACTGTGATTCTGCCTTACGAAGCTTTTCTGCCAATTCTTTTTGGCCTATCTTTTCCAATGATGAATCAATGGTATTTTCGTCTAACATCGGAGGCAACTGCTTATGGTCACCAATGATAATAATCTTCTTACCGAGAACCAACGGAACTGCCATTTCAAGAGGAGTCGCCTTTGAAGCTTCATCCATGATAACTACATCAAAGAACATGTCATCATTTTGATTACCACCAAAAATGTCGCAATATGTTCTCATAAAATCCGTAGAACCACAAATGCTACATGTTGCTGCAACAAGATTTACATTTTTTTTGTACAACCGACAGAATTGGCTCCGAGACTGTTGATCTTGGTCTTCCAGTTCTTTTTTCCATGCTGATGTCGCAGTAGCATATTTAGGATCGTTAGAAATGGCATTGCAAATTCTGTCAATCCATATTTTCGCAGCATTATCGCCATTTTGTTTAGAATCTGCAGTCCAACTATCAATAATAGGTATAGAGAATCTTCGACCTTCTGGCTCAAGTTTATCTGGCTTACCAATACGAATAGGACGAATACCAGGCTGCCCCTGCAGTCTTTCAAGTGCATTGTCTACTGCAAGGTTCGTCTGTGATGTGAGCAGAATTTTGCATTCTGGATTCCGTCTTATTGATTGCCAAATTATTTCAGCGATAACGGTTGTTTTACCTGTTCCTGGAGGACCTTGTATCAAAGCCAAATCATTAGCAAGAACAGATTTGGCGACAGCTTCTATCTGTCTGTCATTTGGAACAGGCCTTGATATGCAGTTTTTCTTAATGTCTTCAACTGCATCAGTTATGCTAACAACAGTTTCTCCTGCATACTTAGGATCAAATATGAAACTTTGCAGGTTTTCGTTTATTGGCTTGTGATTGAATTTTGATGCAGGACGTAGAATACGATTCATTGCACGGCTCTGACGAAGCAATTCCATTGCCTCGCCCATCGCAGGGAATTGTATGTAATCTCCCTTTGTTATGTGAAGGTCACCAGAATCAATGCCATCTTCCGCTTCGGTATCAAGTTGAATTATAGCAAAGTCAATTCCTCGACGCTTGCATGTACCAAGTTTCGGACTATTATATTTCAAGAATGCACGTTGCTTGAATTTAACCATACGCTCCCTTGAACGGAATTCGCTTGAAGCAAACTCTTCATCATCGATTACTGAGACTTCGTCGTATTTCTTTCCATTTACGAAATTGACGTACTCTTCGCGGTATTCAGATTGGAGCTTCTGCTCCAATTCAAGTTTAAGCGATTTATCTTCTGTAAGACTCCAAGTTGTTACACCCTTGTCGTTAGACTTTTCAAAGTTTAACTTGATACCGTGTACACCTGAGATACAATCACGAATAATCGCAATAATTTTCTCTCGTTCCTCTATAGTAGTGAAATTGAACTCAAAATCCAATCGTGTTGCATCTTTCTTCAATTTATATAAAGTGAAGTTTTTACGATTGTCTGCAAGTTCAACACCAACCTTCTCGAACAATGATTTTCTAAATTCTATATCATCACATAAGAATATAACAGAGGCAGACGGAGTGTACTTTGGAAATACAACTTCGACATCTTCGCCTAATTGTGATTGTATAGTTTCTTTGAGAGTATTGTATTCTTCTTCTGTCTTAGGATACAAAACAATGCTTGATCTTGGTACATCAACAAAGATAGACTTGTTTTCGTAATTGTTATACTTCAAGTCCGCCAGAATCATCTTGTCAATAATTGGTCTAAAAGCATATTGATATACGCTGCTTACGCGCTGATCGGGATAGTTTTTACGAACCTGATTAAACAAAGAACCAACATGTTGTGCTTGTTCGATGTCATTGAGGATCCAACAATAAGCATCTCCTTTGGGGGTTGCAGAATCTATGACGATTTCTGGATTAAAACTTTGTGGACTTATCGAAGCTCTACAACTAACAAATGATAGTTTAGAAAATATCTGTTCTTTGGTAGTGAGAGGCTTTCTAGACGTAACAATATAGAAGTTGCCAGCAGCTTCTATTTTGCAGTCAAAAGACAAGTCGGATCTTACAGAATTTATGTCAAAGGAACTCTCTGATGGGCGCAAACCGACTTGAATTTGAGTTGTATTTCTGACCTCAGCAATACCCTTACACAATTTATCAACAATTAGATTCAAGATGGCAATTTCACGATCTGTAGAAGCAACGAAATCATTATCTCCTTTTTTATTAAAAGAAGATCCGAAATTATGAAATTCTTGCTCAATATCAGCAACAATAGATGCAAGCTCTTCTGGGTCAGAAAGGACTTCCAATGAACCATGCACATAGTTTGTTACCTGCTCTTCTGCAGAATAACAGTACTCCTTTCCTATACTCTTAATTGCGTCTATTGTGTCGTCAGGAATGATTTGGTAGCTATCAAACGAAATCGTACAGTCTCCATCTTCTAATTCTACTGTAGGCTCAATTTCACACTTCCCTTGAAGTTCGTCTTCGATTTTATCCTTAAAGTTTTGGATATAACTATCCATGTCAAAATCAAGTCGAACTAAACCATTCTTTTGCTTAGTGACTTTCTCGATTTTTATCAAATCTCGTTTTGCGTCAAGAAGTGCATTTAAACCATCCAAGTATGCTTGCCACATTTCCTTATCCTCCTCTATGTGAATTTCAATTGGAGGAATTGGTAAGGCAAAACAATCTTTTAGGAAATTGCTAATCTCTTCTGTGTGGTTTAACCAATATGAGCCAGCTCCACTTATCAGACGAAGTTCACTTTCGTTCTGATCGACAAATTTTATCTCACATTTTCTCTTTGAATACTCGTTTTCCTCTGGAAGAACGATATTCTTCTCAGATAGAACTGGATTAATCAATGAAAATCCATCACGAGCCAATTTTGCTGTTAAAGAGATATTAATTTCATCAATTTTTATAGCAAGCTCATCTAATAGCTTACCGTCTCTATTTTTTTGCCGTCTATGAATAAAGCAACACTCATGTACGCCCTTAATCTGTGCAACCATATCTTCAAAGCTCGTTGAGTTGTTCTTGTTATTGAAATCAACGTTCTTTTCAGAATAACGCACAAAGAGAGGAAATACAGAACCGTCATCGACATTCGAATAGACGTTCTCGTCGAAAGTTCTTTCTAATTCCATATTTGATTTGTTTTATTGTAAATATACGATACTGATGTTTCTGTCAAACATATTTAATTGTGCACGAACAATAGAGTCGTCCTCTATCATGACAACTACACCATAGTTCTCAAAAGATGCAGCTTGAAGTGGTGCACCTATTGCAAGGGCATTTTCATCGTAGCCATATCCTCGCAGTTCTACAATGTTTCCTTCTACATTAACTATTTTCATTCTCTTAGGTGCCATCTGAACATTGTTCTTCCAAAGTGGATGAACCCCATCAAGATTATACATGGTTACAGTATAGCCTTCTTCTCCTTGTATGTTTTTTTCGATAACGAGTCGACGATTACAACCATAGTTGTGTCCGGAAATATCTTGTCCGTTCTGGAAACGAATGTGATCAGAAGAGTCAAATACAACTTGTCCATTTGAAGGGTAATTATTTCCTTCTAAAAGGTATCTTACAAAAGAATTACTCATTGTTGGAACGATTTTTGAATTGTCAAATTTTGGACATAAAGATAAGAAAAAAATCTCATACGATTGTTAGAATAACGAAAAATTACATCTATTCTACTCCATAAAAGGTTTTTAGGTGTAGTCAAGAATATAGTGGAATTGAAATGGCCTACGGTTACATCTCCGTTTGGAAAACCGGGTAAGGTTAATGGAATGAATGGATATGGTTCAAATACAGAAATCAGTTCAGCCGGTTTTTCTTCTTCACGGAAGTGCGAAATAAACGAATGTTTGAAAAAACTTTTGGAGAAACTAAGAGATTGTGCAATAGGTTTTGTCCCTGTAGTTGGTTGTGGGTGGGGATTAAAACAGTGCTATGAGGCTGGTCAAGACGGAGAAGCCTCTATCTATGACAAGGCTGGTTGTATTTCTACCGCTATTGGTTGTATGCCAGGTGTCCCTTATCCAGTTTCTGCCGGAGTCAATCTGAGAGCTTGTCTGTTCTCATTGACAGAACCTTGTCCTGTAGAAGGTTCGGAAACAAAATCGGGAGGAAGTGGTTATCCTTCTTTTGTTTTAGAATTTCAAGATAGAACCTTGATTTATAAAGAATCTATAAATGCTTATAATAATATATTTAAGGAGTTATTTGGAGCAGGAGATTGGACTGAGGCAACTACTGAAGAATTACAACTTTTATTTTCTTTTTTGTCAGCTGTAGAAGAAGGGAGTCTTTTGAATAAAAATGATCAGTCTTTGCAGGAATATCGTCCGCAATCTGTTTCGGTAGAGGATTTTAATATCTTTATAGATAGAATAAATAATACAGTCCTAAAAGAGAGTGGAAAAATTGTAGAAGGTGATTATATTGATCAAGAAAAGTTGAACCAATATGGTGAAATCATTGATGGATATGAAAAAAGTGCAAAAGAAATGGGATATGTGGGACTGGATGATTTGTGGGAAACTGAATATAAAAAACTTCAAGATCGGTTGGATGATGGTGAATCTTCAGCATCTGTTTGTGCTTCTGTCACTCTTCAATTCTCTCAATCAATGGTAATGACCCGTCAGGCTTTTCGTGGAACGTTGTCTGTTTTTAATGGTCACGAATCCAAAATCATGAAAGATGTAAAGTTGGATTTGGAAGTCTCAGATGAAGACGGTATCGTCGCCACCTCCCATGAATTCCAGATCAACCTGGAAACCTTGGACGGTTTTAGCGGAAAATTGGATGGCGCATGGACATTGGATGCCCAAAAGACAGGTAAGGCAACAATCTTGTTCATCCCGACCAAATACGCCACCCCGACCGAACCGAAAGAATACACTTTCGGTGGAACGCTCTCTTATGTCGATCCGTTTACCAATTTGGAGGTGACTCGTGATTTGTTCCCGGTGACGATGACCGTCAAGCCGTCGCCGAACTTGGAAATGGATTACTTCATGCAGCGTGATATTTTGGGTGACGATCCGTTGACGAAAAATGTGGTCGAGCCGATGATCCCGTCCGAATTTTCTTTATTGATTCATAACGTAGGTGCCGGTGATGCAAAAAACGTACGGATGACAACGAAGCAACCGGAGATTACGGATAATGAAAAAGGCCTGTTGGTTGATTTCCAAATCAAAACATCCCAACTGAATGGCGAAGCTGAAACGGCAGTCATGGGCGAAAATGTGATGACCGATTTCGGCACGATCGAGGCCGGAAAGACAGTCTACGCACAATGGTGGTTGACGAGTACGTTGCTAGGGCATTTCACGGATTACAAGGTGGAAGCAACCCATGTCACCAGTTATGATAATCCGGATTTGAGCCTGTTGGACACGGTTCGTATTCATGAGTTGATCCGTGGGATCCGGGTGGACGAGTCGGCAAGTCCGAAAGTGACCGACTTTATGGTGAATGACATTCCGGATGCGGAAGACTTCCCGGATATGATGTACCTGACGGATGGGACAGTAGCTCCGGTGGTGAAAGCTGGAAATGCCGGGTTTGAAGGTTCCGGTTCTACCTACACATTGACGGTAACCCCTTCCGAAAGCGGTTGGAATTATATATCTATCGAGGATCCGACAAAAGGGAGACAAAAGTTGGTCAGTGTAGATGGAAATACGAATCTGGATACCCGCAAAGTATGGCAAACTGACCGTACATTGCGGGATGGAAAAGAACCGAAGTATGAATACCGGATCCATGTGGTAGATTATTTCGAGGATGGCGCGATGACAAGAGCCACTTCTCCCGGTACTTTCCGGTTGGTTTTTGAAGAACGTCCCGAAACGGTCTTGGCGGTCGAATCCATTACCGGTCTACCGGAAGGTGACGGTGTGGCAACAAGTCAGGTCGGAACTGTTACGATCAAGTTCAACAAAGCTGTTTCACCGGATGCTTTGACTGGCAAAGTGGTTACCTTGTACTATCAAGGTGAAAAAGTGGAGACGGAAGGACTTCAATTTAAACGGCAAGGAGAGGATACTTATACATTAGATTTGTCAACTCTTACCAAGCAAAACGGGGTTTACACATTGATGATCCTGACTTCTGGGATCGAAGATGCCGACGGTTTTGTCGGTGAGGAAGACTATTCGGTTGTCTGGAACCAACAAGCGGAAGGAAAAGTCTCTTTGACGGCTTTTGCCGATCCGGAAAAGGCGGGAACCGTTACCCCCGCTTCCATACAAGTCGGTTATAGGGAGGAAACTGATTTTGTGGCAAAGGCAAACAATGGCTACCGGTTTAAGACTTGGACGATCAACGACCGGACCGTGTCGACCGAAGCGACCTATTCGCATACCGCAATCGTAGACCAGACGCTTGTCGCCAATTTTGATCCGATCTCTTATAAGATCGAAATCTCTTATGATGCTTCCCGAGGTTTTGTCACTTTCGGAACCGGTTATTACGAGTTTGACAGTTCTTTGGAACTGATCGCAACGCCGAATGACGGATATCGGTTTGCCGGATGGTTTATCGGAGGAAACAGAGTCTCGACAGAGGAACGCTTTATATATAAGGTAACCGGGGATGCCAAACTGGAGACGCGTTTTGAAGCCATCGGCGGTGGTCCGGATGATCCCGACAACCCTGGAGGCGAAGATCCTGATAACCCTGACGGGGGTGATCCCGATGCCCCTACAGCAAATGAGAATGTGGAAACGCTTGTCATACAAGTCTATCCTACGCGAGTAGCCGATTATGTCCATGTGGGCGTCTTGCCGGCGAAGAGCCGTCTCGTCCTGTTTGACTTTACGGGTAAGCAGGTGAAGCAGGTCTCTTCTTGTGAAGGTGATGTGGATCTGTTCATGGGCGACCAGCCGAGTGGTTTCTATCTGTTGCATATCCTGGCGGGAGAGGAGCAGAAGAAAACGGTGAAGTTGATCAAGAAATAGCAGGTGCATGAGATAGATAAAGAAGAAGGCGTTTTTGACGAGGGCACTGAAAAAGTTTCCTTGCAGCTTTTTAAAGAATTAAATCTGCACATAGCCTGTATATTATTTGGCTATGTGCAGATTTTTTGTACCTTAATGCCATAATATTTAAGGTCCATGCTATCACAACAACAAGAACTTCCGCTCAGTGAATATAGTTCACTCTACGATATAGTTGTCCCCCAAGACAATCTTCTTCGCCGCATTAATGATCTTGTAGATTTCACTTTTGTCTATCAGGAACTTGCCAATAAGTATTGCAAGGATAATGGTCGAACAGCAGAATCCCCTATTCGCATGTTCAAGTATCTTCTGCTGAAGACCATATACGATATTTCTGACGTAGATGTCGTAGAGCGTTCCCGTTATGATATGTCCTTTAAGTATTTCTTTGGCATGGCTCCAGAGGAAGACGTTATTAATGCCAGCAGTCTTTGTAAGTTCCGCAAGTTACGGCTGGAAGACATGGATCTTATGAACCTGCTAATCCAGAAGAGCGTAGAAATAGCGATAGAGAAAGGCATCATAAAATCAAGGACTATTATTGTAGATGCTACTCATACAGAAGCCAGGTCTAACCCGTACTCCCCGATAGAGATTCTGCGACTCCGTTCAAAGCAACTCCGTAAGGTACTTTATGCCATGGATGATAATATCAAGCAAACCCTGCCGTCTAAGAATAAAGAGGATGATCTTGCGCATGAGCTGGATTATACCAAAGACCTTCTGAAACTTATCACTTCAGATGCCAGTCTTTCAGAAGTGCCTGCAGTAAAGCAGCGACTTAACATGCTCAAGGAAACGCTTTCAGATATAGAGGATCACTATACGACCTCAAAGGATGCAGATGCCCGCATTGGTCATAAAACAGAGGACAGTTCGTTTTTCGGATATAAGACTCACATTGCAATGAGTGATGAGCGTATCATAACAGCCGCTACTGTTACTTCTGGCGAAAAGGGCGATGGGCCTCAGTTGAAAGAGCTTGTGGAGCAAAGCAGAAAAAACGGAATGGAAGTGAACACTGTCATTGGTGATACCGCATACTCCGGATCGGAAAACCTTAGACTGGCAGAAGATGAAGAGAAGGGATTTACTTTGGTATCAAAATTACATCCGGCCATAAGTCATGGACTCAGGAAAGATGAAGACAAGTTTGATTATAACAAGGATGCAGGCATGTTTGTTTGTCCTGCCGGTCATATGGCAATCAGAAAAGCAAGGCAGGGGAAAAAGGATGGGAAATGGAATCAATCCATGACTTATTTCTTTGATGTAGAGAAATGCAAGACTTGTTCACGAAGAGAAGGATGCTACAAGGAGGGGGCTAAAAGCAAGACCTATAGTATACCTATCAGGAATGAAGAACAGAAAAGGCAGCTTGGATTCCAGAAATCACAAGAATTTAAAGATATAGCTCGTCAAAGATACAAGATTGAGGCAAAGAATGCAGAATTAAAGCAGGTATACGGTTATGATAAGGCACTGTCGTATGGGCTGGATGGTATGCAGATGCAAGGTGCTATGACCATCTTTGCCGCAAATATCAAGAGAATATTGAAACTAAGCTAAAAAACACTTATAAAAATTACCCACGTATAATATGATGGCCTTACTGACTATACAAGGCCGAATATAAACTCCTATCAAGATATATAAAAGCAGATTGCAAAACCGATATAAAGGCTAATACAATCTGCTTTCGTCTTTTTAAAGATTGGGATTAAATCTTAAGAGGATACCTTTTTCAGTGCCCTCGGTTCAGCCCGGCCTCGTTTTTAATTCCCTCGAATTCGGGGGAATTAAAATCCGGATTGTACATCTCCTCCCATATGCCCAGAAACTCGACGGTATTCTTGTTACGCAACCACTTTTCAATAAGGGC
>ERZ857480.7761-NODE-11980-length-18123-cov-7.9922_pt1 | contig 18123 bp, 13 predicted proteins | sample MGYA00519767_ERZ857480 | MGnify/ENA primary metagenome ERZ857480 (study PRJEB31778, sample SAMEA3449210) | human gut metagenome | biome: human gut; feature: human-associated habitat; material: faeces | place: United Kingdom | collected 2010/2012 ...
AATTGAAGCACTTTTCCGTTCCACTCCGCTCCACTTCAAAGGGCTTCAATTCCTGTATCTTACCATATCTCTTCTGGAAATTATTCTTTTTGGGTCACATCTATTGACAACACAGAAAACCGACTTTCCAAATCAGAACGGCTATTAGAAATAATAATGAATATATTGAAAATTTTAGGCAACACCGCACAAAGATTGTGTGATGCTGCCTTTATAGCAATTCGGCAAAATACATTGGTGATTACTGTTCACTGCTGAAATGCAAATTAATTCCAGCTTTTTTCGCCTGAGAATGATGCAGTTTTCTTGGAAGCAGATAAAGCTTACCGTCTTTGACAAATTTTGCTCCTGTCTGCTTAAAATAAAAATCCACATGATTTTCCAGGCATTGCTGCCGAAGCTTCAAAATCCATTCATATCTGCAAATTCTTGCATTGATGCCGGACTCACCACCTGCTATGACTTGTGTTATATCTTTGGATAAATACGGCGAAAGGTCGATTTGTTCCAATAAAGGTTCACATATAACTGACTTCTTTTTTATAGGTAAATCTCGAAAAATCGGAAGTCGAAAGTCTGCTCTGTCCTGATTTTCACATGTGCAGCAGATATGAACATTATCATATCCGCTGCCCCAATCGTCAGGAATGCAATCATAAAAGCGATGTATTCTTTTAGTGATTATAAGAAATTCTGCATCAGAACGCATTTTTATCATTTTCCAACACTCGTCACGCCATTCATCAGCATCCTCAAGAAAAAAATCAGACGTAAAACATGTATAGATGATCCCGCTGCTGTCAGGCATTAAAGCATACTCACCATTTCTTTTCTTCTTCAATGGAAGGTCAAAAGTTTTATTTTTGCAGACCTTTGAACTATCCTTATCGTACTTTGAATCAGTCCTGTATACATAGCAGTTCATACAGCCTGAACTTATTTTATGACATCCATGCCATGGGTTCCAAATACTATCCATATAATCAGAATAATGACAATGATTTATGGTCTAAATCAAAATAGTTTTCCAGAACAGCTACATAGTACCTGAAACAAGGTTTGCCGTTAAAATAAAGAACATCTCCGCTTTCAGGAACTCCAAAATCAGCAAGATCCTTATCGGAAAGACTTGAAAGCAGTACAGAATCTACCTTTTCTACATTGTATTCAGCTCTCCAGGCATCATTCATATCCTTTATGTAGACAGGTCCTTTTTTCAAATCAAGCTGTTCAAAGATTTCAGGTGCAGGATCAGGAACATAGTAGCCCTTATCATCTTTTGCAAGACTAAGCACCGCAAGCTGCTCAGCAGTCAAATCATTAAGATAAATGTCAGTACCCTTGCTCTTTCCGATTGCCTGATACTGTTCATCAGTAAGTCCACACAATATCAGCTTATCCTCATATGTATAACCAAGCTTCTTTAGCTGAGCCTGTGAAAGATGAACCACAACCTCGCTTGATATTGCTTCAATCTCTTCTGTTATCTGCTGACGTGTTTTTGTTTCCCATTTAAGTTCCATCGGACTTTTTTCAGGGTCAATAAGCGGACGTTCAAGATATACTATACGCTGCATATTTTTTATATTAAAATCAACATATTTAAATGATTTATCAGCATCATCAGGTTCAACATATACGGCTGTACTGCCATTTGAACTATCCTTAGTATTTATAACATAGCAACGATACTTGCCGGAGGGTGAAGCTCCCGAATAAATCTGTTCCTTTTTAGTTGCTGTAACAAAAAGTGAGTTTGCAAGAAAGTAGCCAAGTGAACCGAAAATGTAAAGAAGAAGGAATACGGTTCCCAATGCAGTTTTTATTCCCTCGCCTGCTCCCGAAAGAAGAAAGATCAAAATACCTGTTATTACAATAGGTATTATCAAAAACCACTCTCCGAAATAAAACAAAACTACAGGCAGCATGGCAGGAAGTATTACAAAGCTGGCAATTTTGGTTATAATCTGCTTTCTTGAGTAAAGCATGGCAACAAGTCCGATAAGTGAAATGCCTGTTGTCATCAGGCAGACACCTGCGTTTGAATGTACATCAATAGAATAAAAAAGTGAACAATAGCATAAAAAACAAGCCATAAATGCATAAGCTGCACTTAAAAGTGAAACAACTCTTTTTGTCCATATGTTTGCAAAAAACTTTTTCATTATATCCTCCGAATATTATATTCCAAAGCGTATTCACATAAAATAAATGTGCAAGTATTAAGACAAGACGCTCTGATTATTAATTTAAGGCAAGACCGTTTTTCAAATGTACTCTGCATGGCGAGAAATTTATGTGCAATATGACGTGAAAACTGCAAGTTTATGACATGCAGGGTCTTTGGACATGACTTGTACGATATTGCCTTAAAGTTATATTACGCTGTATCTCTTTTATTATATCATCTTTATAATAATGTTACAAGTTTTTTTTGAAATTTTTTCCCGACATTTAAGACGTGCTTTACACAATTAAAAAAATATTATATAATTAATGCATAGCCACATTATGAAAGGAAATTTTTATGTCTAAACCACGCCTCAGCTTTCGTCAGGTAATCTTCATGCTGTTATCCATACTTATTATGATACTGATTTTTTACTTTTCTTCTGAAAATGCTGATGATTCCACAACCTCAAGCAACTTCATCGTTGATTTTATAGTAAAAGTATTCTTTCCCAAAATGAATACATATCCAATAAACAAACAAGCAGACTTACTTGATACTATTGAATTTGCCGTTAGGAAAGCCGCACACTTTTCTATATATGCAGCTCTTGGATTCTGTATATCAGGAACATTCAGAAAATTCAAATTAAAGTCAAAGAATACGCTGATTACAGTTTTAAGCTGCTTTATTTATGCATGTTCCGACGAATTTCATCAGTCATTCAGTCCGGGCAGAGCACCTGCTTTCAGAGATGTTATGATTGATACCGGCGGCGGATTTTTCGGTATTATCTGCTTTTCTCTAATTGTCACTGTATTCAGAAAAATTCACAATCATAAAGCTGCATAATAAGGAAATACCGCACAATTATTGTGCGGTATTTCTATATCCTTACCTTTTCAGCAAACGTTTTACTGTAACCACAATATACTCGTAATTTATCGCAAGCACAAACAGGAACCCGAAGAAAAGCATAAACTGATAATATGCAGGCTGGTATATAATTAAAACAGACATTCCTAATAATGACAGCATATTTATAATGAACGACGCATGATTTATCTTAAACGGTACATAGCGTCTTGCGTCTACAACTCTTATTAAATAACATGTAAGATAGCTCAGAAGTGTTGCTACTGACGCACCCTGTATTCCATAACGTCCAATTAAAACAAAATTAAGAACAATGTTTACAACGCTTGCTGCAAGACTTGTCCAGAATGAATTTACAGTATGGCGTGTTGCCGTATAAATACTGCTGAAAAACTGATTAAGGCACATTAATATAACCCCGACTACTAGAAGTGGTGTGTATATGTATACCTCACCATATTCAGCGTAATTTGAAGTATTTACAGGTGTAATAATCTTAACCGCTGCTATAACAAATGCTGATGAAACATATAAAATAGCCTGATATGCTGAATAAACTCTCTCATAAAATTCATTTCTGTCACTTGAATCGTTCTCGGTAATTGCCGACATATTCCAAGCCTGAAAGAATATCGTTGAAACCATTGATATAAGGTTAGGAACCTTAGTTGCATATCCATACAAACCTGCTGCTGCCTGTCCGAGCTGAACTGTATCACTATGCATATAACGTATAAAAAGTCTGTCTGAAAAACCTGTTATAACCCACATTAATATGGTCGGAATAAGCGGAAGCGAAAACCGCAGCATAACTCTTGAAAGTTCCTTATTAAAATAGTTTATTTTAAGATACTTCCATAATCCTGCTGTTACAAAAAGAAAAACAGCAGAAAAAAAGTCTGATAAAATTACTGAAAGCATAAATCCGCTGACGCCTAATTTAAAATGAGCTATAAAAACAATATTTAACAGGAACAATACAAGTGTTGTAAGTATACCATCAAACGAAAACAGTTTTACAAGTCCCCTTGCCCTTACGAACTGAGAACAAAGTGACCTGAATGCCGAGGTGCAGACGTAAACAAGGAGCAAAACAGTATATCCGTTCACAAAGCTGAGAAAATGAAACAGAGGAGAAAAAACAAGCATCGAGATAAGTCCAAGACCGCAAAGACACGTTGCAGATGTAAAGACCTCACGCTTATCATAATTATTGTCAAGCCCGTACCTTATAATCGCCTCTGTTATAGAAAGAGTAAATATCGGTAGCAGAAAATTTGCCGTTATTTCTAGCAATTCCTTAGTACTGCTGTCCGAAGGACTTAGATATTTTGAATAGAGATAGGAAAGAAGATATACAAGAATTTTTGAGCCGAAATTTCCTACTGCAAAAATAAATGTATTCATTGCAAGTTTTTTATATTTATTCATTTCAACACTCCAGATTATATGATATGTAATTTTTATTATACCACATTTTTACATGGTTGTCAGCAAAAAATAAAAATTTAATACACAAAAAAACCCCAACCAAATCAGAGAAAATCATTGGTCAGGGATTTTTTAAAATACAACACAGTTTTAGGAAAGAATTTGTGTTATATTATGTTGTACTGCTGCTTTTTTCTGTGCAGGCAAGAGTTACATTTGCAACACCTACTGCCCAGACTGAATTATAGTTCGGACATGTAACTGTTACAGGATAGGTAAAGGACGGTGATACATTTTTACAGTCAAGCAGATTAACGTCAACCACAATGTCCTTTGTTGTGATTTTGGCAATCTCATCAGCAGGGCCTACCAAAACTACATTAAGACTGCTTGTTATTACCTTAAAATCATAGTTTGCAGGAGCGTTGCTGATTGAAAAATCAGTTGCAATAAGTTCCTTTTTGTCAAGGTTTGAAGAATCAAGACTTACTGTTACGGTTTCAAGGTTTGACTGATTAATAAAGTCCTTAGTATCAATTCTGAACGTTTTTGTATAATCCAGATCAAGCTCTGAAAGCAGTATTTTTCCAACCTCAAGTGTATCAGGGAACTCACTCAGCGAGCTTGTTTGTGAAGCAAGAGTTATCTTGTCTGTTGACCAGTTGAGCTTAATTGCAGAATCATCAAAATTAGATGGCTTTTTGGAGATTTCTACTGACAAGTCAAGAGTTTTCTGCGTCAGAACAGGAATATTAATAGTTATATTCGTTGCTTCAATGTCAAGCGAGCTGTTATCAATAATTGCACCTGAACCGTTATAAAGCTTTATTTCATCACAGGCAAAGCTGTAACTGCTGTTAAGCTTATCTGTTTTATTTGTAACTGCGGCACATGTTGCAATCTGGTCAAGCTGTGCGGAAGGGCCTTTGATTTTTATTGTTTTGGGTTCACATGAAACTGCATCTCGTGTTTTTCCTTCCTCAAAGGTAATGTTCGGATATTCAGCCACAAGCTCAAATTCACGTGTTTCAATCTTATCAAATACAACCGATGCCGAATCGGGAGTTACTTTGTTGACCTTAAAATCCACTCCTGATTTATTTTCAATTTTTATGGACAGTTTTTTTGTTCCCGGAACAAGAACATTATCGACATCAAGCTTAGCAACAATATCATCTTTAGTCAGATTGCCTATCTGTGAACGGTCGCCCTCTATCTGAACATTGATTTTATCCACATCACATGAAATAACCTCAAGTCCGTTTTCGTCAGCAGAGGTTTGTGATATATCAAGGCTAAGATTAATATTGTTAATGGTTTTCGGTGTGGACGGATATATGGTAATCGAGATTACAAACCAAGCAATTATTGCAATGATAAACGAATATATTGCTATGGATAAATTATTTGTTATCGACCTTAGAAATTTCCGCTTTATAATTGAAATAAGTTTCATTTTCTATTCCTCCTTTTCAGCTTTGGAGAAGCAGAATCCTTTGATGAAATAACACCCTCAGATGCTTTTTCTATCAGTTCGCCAACAAGAAACTTTTTCAGCTTTTCATGTGTATAATCTCTTGTAAGAACGCCGTCAACCGCAATTGAAATCTGACCTGTTTCTTCGGAAACCACAATTACAATTGCATCTGAATTTTCACTCATTCCGATAGCAGCCCTATGACGAGAACCAAGCTTTTTGTTGACAAGCTCCTCCTTCTGAGGCTTTGGAAGAAAGCAGGCTGCTGCAAGAATTATTCCGTCACGCATAATAACTGCACCATCATGCAGAGGTGTTTTCGGATAAAATATGTTTCCAAAAATCTCCTTGCTTGGTTTTGCATTTAAAATAGTTCCTGTTTCAATCTGTTCGCCTAATCTTACCTGTCTTTCAACAACAATTAAAGCTCCCGTACATGTGGCAGACAGTTCAACGCAGGAATCACATATAGCCTGAATTGCGCTGTTCCATTTTGTTTCAAGGTCTGATTTTGTTTCTCCGAACCCCAGAATGCTCAATCCCATTTTTGTTCTTCCAACCTTTTCCAAGGCTCGCCTTAATTCAGGCTGGAATAAAATCAGAAGTGCAATAAGTCCTACATCAAGAGCCTGCTTTATTATGTAAGTAATTGATTTAAGCTCGACATACTTAGCCACCACATATGCTATAACAAGAAGTACAATACCCTTCATAAGCTGACCTGCACGAGTTTCTCTTATGAGCTTCAACAGAAGGTAAACAATATAGGTCAACAGCAATATATCAATAAAATCAACAACGCCCATTGTCTTTACAACGCTGAACAAAGAATCCTTAATATCCTGAAACGACATTTAACGGCACATCCTCTCTTTATAATAGTTCTACACGCAATACACCTATTCATGATGTGTCTTTATATTTTTATGTATGAGGGCATACACCCTCACTGCGTATATAATAATTGTACCACAAATACAAATAATTTCAATAGTTTTCACAAACTTTTTTAAAAGTTTGTTTTTCTTATCACCTGAATAAGCCTTAAAGTGTCTTTTTCCGTACTGAATACAGACGGTGAAAATCTGATTGTACCATTCTCTGTTCCGATGCTTGCATGAGCAAGTGCTGCACAATGATAACCTGCTCTAAGGCAAAATCCCTGTTCAGCAAATTTCTGTGCGGCTGCCTCAGGCATTACTCCAAAAATGTTGAATGAAACAATAGGCACATACTGACATTCCGGATTTCTGTAAATTATAATATTCTTTTCTTTTTTCAGTTCTCTTATAAAAAGCTCACATAAAGCTGTTTCATGCCGATAAATTTTTTCTATACCTACTTTTTTCACAAATTCTATTCCTGATTTAACCGACATTGCACCTATAATATTTAAAGTTCCGCTTTCAAGACTATCAGGAAGAAAATCAGGCTGGTGCAGACTTGATGATGCACTTCCCGTACCGCCCTCTATAATCGGGTGGATTTTGTACTTTCCGTCTGATATAAGAAGTCCTGTGCCTGTTATTCCATAAAGTCCCTTGTGACCGGCAGTACAAATAATGTTTATGCCGTCAGAAAGCTTCAGCTCCATAACTCCGCAAGCCTGTGCTGCATCAACAATAAAGCAGATGTTATGTTCACTGCAAATCTGTGCAAGTTCCTTTATTGGAAGAATCTGACCTGTAACATTGCTTGCGGCAGTACAGACAATTGCCTTTGTATCAGGACGAATCAGCCTTTTAAAACTTTCTATTGTTTTATTGTCATTAAAATAAACATCAGCAATTGAAAGCTTGACTTTATTATCCAATGCCAAAGCAGCAGCAGGTCTTGCTGCTGAATTATGCTCCATTGAACTTATGATTATATGTCCGCCGTTATAAAGTATTCCTTTAATCGCCATATTCAATGCTGCCGTACAGTTCAGCGTAAAAACTATATTTTCAGGTTCAGCACCAAAAAACTCCGCAGCCGCTTCACGAGCTGAAAAAACTGCTTCTGAGGTTCTCATTGCAAGCTGATGTCCTCCCCTGCCTGCATTTCCTCCGTATTTTTCAACCGCTTCATTAACTGCCCTTCTTACTTCCTTTGGCTTTGGATAAGTTGTTGCTGCATTATCAAAATTAACAATCATTTTATTAGTTCACCTCATTTCTGAGGTTATTGAACGGAATAGAATAACTATCCAATATTGACTGAATTTCGCCGCAATTTCCCTCAATAACAAGTGAATAGCCGCAGCCCTCATCAGATAATGGTTCAGTACGTTTAATTGTGCAGTTATACCCTCTTGTCTTCAGAAGCTTTTGTGCCTTTACAGCATAAGTGTACGAAGGCATTGCTGCATTGCAGTTTTTCATTATATCACCCCTGACGTATAACATGGTACACTTTATTATATGAGCATTACAGATAATAGTTACTGCTTATTTACAGTATGTTTTTAAGGCAACACCGCACAAAGCACGTCAAAAGACTTTGCACGTTGTTACCTTAACTTTTATTCAACTAATTAATATATAATACATTATTAAGAGTTTTTTGAATTTTTTATATATAAATTATAAACAAAAGATTACATGTAATTATAGACACTTTGCCCAAATTCATAATTTATTCTTATTTGTAATAAAATTGTAATTATTTGGTAATTATTCTGTAATTTATTTTTCTGTAAATCATGTATAATAGAAATAGATATTATAGGTGTCAAACCATGAAAGGAAGATTGATAATAATGTTTAAGAGTAAACTTAAAAGAATCAAGTCTATTGTTTTAAGCGGATTGGTTGCTATCACTGCTGTAGCTCCCTCATTTACAAGCTTCACAGTTCCTCTCACAACTAATGCTGCTTCCAGCGACAACTATGCAAAACTCCTTCAGTATTCCCTTTTTTTCTATGACGCTAATATGTGCGGCTCTAAGGTAAGTGAAACTTCACTTCTTTCCTGGAGAGGCGACTGTCATACAAGCGATGAAGTTGACGGCGGATACCACGATGCCGGTGACCATGCTATGTTTGGTTTGCCACAGGGTTACACTGCTTCAACTATCGGTTGGGCATACTACGAGTTCAAGGACGCTTTCGACGCAACAGGTCAAACAAACCACTATAAAACTGTTGCAAATTATTTTTCCGATTTCTTTAAAAATTGTACAGTTCTTTCAGGTGATTCTGTTTCAAAATTCTGCATTCAAAAAGGTGTAGGAAATACAGACCATTCTTACTGGGGTTCTCCGGAAGCTCAGGGCGATAGAGGCGGATGTGACTGGAGATCATCAGGCTGCGGTGATATTGCTGCTGAATATGCAGCTGCTCTCGCTGTAAATTACATAAACTTCGGCGACGCAGATGATCTCAAGTATGCTAAGGCTCTTTATAAATATGCTAAGAACAATGCATCAGTTTCCACAGGTGACTGCACAGGATTTTATAAATCAGATAGCGTAACAGATGATATCGCATGGGCAGCGGGCTGGCTGTATCTCGCAACTAATGATTCTTCATATGCAAGCGACTGTGCAAGTAATCAGGCTCAATATCTTGGTTGGGTTCACGATTGGAACAATGTATCTCTCGGTGCTGCATGTTTACAGGCTCATATCACAGGTGATTGGTCTAAGGTTAACAGCTGGATAGGCGGTCAAACAACAAGCAATAATTATTGGTTCCTTTTAAAGTGGGGTTCTGCAAGATACAATGCTTCAATGCAGCTTTGTGCTCTCGCAGCTACTAAAAACTCAAGTGCAGACTATTCAGATTGGTGTAAAAATCAGATGGACTATTTGCTCGGAAACAATCCTGCAAATACATGCTTTGTAGTCGGATATGCCAATAATTCTGCTAAAAATCCGCACCACAGAGCTGCTTCAGGTTACTCAAGCTATGATGAAATGGGACAGAACACTCAATCAAGTTCAAAAGCACATTCGCTCATAGGTGCTTTAGTAGGCGGTCCAACAGATGCAGGCGGTTCATATGTAGATTCAATTCAGGATTATGTATGCAATGAAGTTGCAATTGACTATAATGCAGGTCTTGTTGGTGCTGCAGCAGGTCTTTACTCAGTTTACAAAACAGGTACTGTTGATTCAACTATAGTAGGTGCTAAAAACAATGGTTCAGGTTCTGTAGTTACAAAGCCAAGCGTAACAACTACTACATCTCCAAGAGTTACAGAGCCAATCGTAACAACTACAAAGAAGCCTCAGAATCCTTCAACAGGTGACGGCAAATACACAATTACTCCAAACAAGAAAATCGTTTACAGTCAGCTTCCTGAAGATGATAAGATGATCGGCTTTGACTGGGCTGATTTCGATATCCCGGCAGGCGAAAAGGTTACTAAGGTAGAAGTTAACGTTTCTGCTTCATCAACAATCGGCAAGTGGCAGGGTGCATTTGGTTCTTCAACAAGTGTTTCTCCTGATTACTGGACACAGAGTGATGAAATGGAACAGAAAATCAATGGTACATCAGGTACAATCACATGGAACATTGACAGTGCTACATCTGAAATAATCCAGACTCTTTACGGCGGACAGCTTAAATTTGGTATCTGGTGGGTTGACTGCGGTACATTCACAATCGACTCAATTACTGCATACACAGGTTCAGGTTCTTCAACAGTTACTACTGCAAAAACTACTTCTCCATCTTCAAGAGTAACTACAACAAAAACAACAACTCAGAAACCTTCAAGCGGAGATTCAGGTGTTTATGTCATTGAACCAAACGAAAAGATTGTTTACAGCCAGCTTCCTGAAAATGACAAGATGATCGGTTGGGAATGGTCTGAATTTGGTATTCCAACCGGTGAAAAGGTTAAGAAGGTTGAAATAAACATTTCTGCTTCATCAACAATCGGCAAATGGCAGGGGGCTTTCGGTTCTTCAACAAGCGTTTCTCCTGACTACTGGACACAGAGTGACGAAATGGAACAGACAATCAACGGCAAATCAGGTGCAATTACTTGGAACATTGACAGTGCTACATCTGAAATAATCCAGACTCTCTACGGCGGTGAGCTTAAGTTTGGTATCTGGTGGATTGACTGCGGTACATTTACAATCGACTCTATCAAGGTTTACACAGACGGCAGCAGTTCTTCTGCTACAACAACCAAGAAAACAACTACTACAACAAAAGCAACAACTACAAAAACAACTACTACAAAGGTTACTACAACTATAACAACTCCTTCAATCAGTGTTACATTGTCAGGTGACGTAAACTGCGATAACAGAGTTGACGTTTCTGATGCAGTTCTCCTTAAATGTTATCTCCTTGACTCAACAAAATATCCTATCTCTGCACAGGGTAAGGCAAATGCTGATGTTCACGGAAATAACGGACTGAATGCTCAGGACGCTGTAACAATTCAGAAATATGTTATCAGACTTATAAACAGTCTTCCGGTTTAAGTTTAACTAAACAAAAAATAAAAGGCAGTTCAATTTGAACTGCCTTTAGTTTTTATCCCCTATGGTTTTGTTTATATACTTGGTTTTCAATTTTGAATAAAGAATTTTTTGCTCGCTGTAAAGTCCCTGATATCCTGAAAGCATATAGCTTATCGAGCATGATAATGCATAAAAAGCTATCCCCTCACTTCCGAAAAGCTCCAGACTTAACAGCAAAGAAGCAATAGGACAATTAGTTACTCCGCAAAACAAGGAAATCATGCCTATTGATGCACCTAAAGAACAGTTCAGCCCCGATAAGTCTGCAATAACACTTCCGAATGTTGACCCGACAAAAAACACAGGGACTATCTCTCCGCCTTTAAATCCTGCACATAATGTTAATGCAGTAAACAGCAGCTTTAATGCAAATGCCTCCGGTTTTGCAGGTTCAGTAAATGATGCTGTTATGATTCCGCCGCCTGCACCATTATAATCAAATGTCCCAATTATGAAAGTCAGACTTGCTACTATTGCACCGCCAACGACAGCTCTTAAAGTCTGATTTTTAATTTTCTGATAAGCTTTGGACGTATATTTCATTACTGTACAGAAAATGTTACTGAGCAATGCACAAAGCACAGCCAATCCTATAATCTTTATGTACACACCTGCTGTATGTTCAGGAAAAACAACACTCATTTTAAGCGTTCCAACATTAAATCTGTTTGAAAATTCATTTGCTATAAGCGAAGATACTACACAGGCAACAATGGCAGAATAATGAAATATTCCGATACTTATTACCTCCATAGCAAAAAAGGCCGCTGCTACGGGAGTTCCAAAAAGTGCCGAAAAAGCTGCACTCATTCCACTCATTGTAAGTATTCGCTTATCATCCTCATCAAGCCTGAGTATTCTGCCAAGCTGTGAGCCTATACTGCCGCCGATTTGAAGTGCCGCACCTTCCCTGCCGCTTGAACCTCCGAATAAATGCGTTATTACAGATGCAACGTAAATGCTTACAGTATGTTTAAGTCCCATTTTTTCGTTATCCCTTACCGCAAGAAGAACAAGGTTGGTTCCTTTGTCTTTCGGATAGCCCATTGCATTGTAAAAATAAATTATTGCAGCTCCCGCTAATGGCAAAAACAATATGATCCAAGAATGATTTTCACGAAAAAATGTTGCTGACTCTATGCAGTAATAAAATGACGTTCCCACAGCTCCAAGGATAATTCCCATAAGAAATCCAAGAATTATCCATTTGAAAAAGCCTTTTATTACTTCTATGTAATTTTTCCTGATTTGATTATCAAGCTTTAAAAAATACTCATTCATAATTAACTAAGACTTACAGGCAAGCCGTTTATCTCAATATTCGGATCATCTAAGTCTATGAGCAAACAGCGCCTGCCGTTAATAACACTTGTTCTTACCTTTTCAGCAGCTGAATGTTTTATATTAACCGTAATTCCGGGAGATGTAAGAACGGTTTTGCTTTCCACAAGATTTGACGCTGTAAGAGGTGCTTTTCCACAGGAGCTTTCATAAACGGTTTCAAGTGCCACGAGTTTTTCGTTTGGAACACCTACCTCTGACAGTATATTATGAAGCTTTTTATCGTCAATAACCGTAACATCTGTTTCGTTTTTGTTTTCTTCAACAACCTCCTGAATTTTCTCATTGACAGTTCTTATTAAAGTATAGTCAAGGTCATCTCCGACAACGCTTTTTAATATTGACTGAAAGTTTGCCTTTTCATTTTCTGCCGACATAACAAATGTACATCCCAGTATATTTTCAATAATTGAAATATTAGGCTTGCCTGCATTTTTTGTATAGTACATTACATGATTTACGTCTGTACTCCTGTTGCTGAAAACAGGATAAAGGAAGCCATCTGACGGTGCTTTACTTATAATAAGCTCTGTATTTACCTTTTTTGTGATTTCATTATTGAACGAATCAAACACAAAGCCGTCATTTCCAGTATTCACAGGGCAGATTGCCGTAAGCAGATATCTGTATATTTCATCTGCGTCCTCACTGTATTCATCAGTTTTATTTTTAGATCTTATGGTATAGCTGCAATATGCTGTAATAACCGTAAAAGGTCCTTCATATGCTATATTATTCGCTATCATATTCAGGAAGTTTTCAACAGGTTCTTCATCTTTAAGCTCGGATTTAAGAAGCTTATAAAGAATATCCTGACCATTGCCCTCTTCATATGCCTCGTTTGGAAATTCATATTCAATAAATGATTTTCCTACATTTGTATTCAAAACTCTTTTAAGAGTTTCCTCATACACAGCGTGTTCCTCTCCGGGCATGGTAATACATGACGTTATATTGTGATAACGAAGGTTTTTTTCAGCATCAATAAATCCCGTAAGGATTCTTTCCATGATAAAAAAACCGCTTTTGTCTGAAAAATTCTTTTTTATCTCTGCTGTTTCCTTTTTATTCATCTTCTTCTCTCCTTAAATATATTTTTAGGGCAATACCGTATAATCAACAGTTTTACCTGTAACATGCTAATTAATTATATACCATTAATTTAAATTTTTCAAGTGGCTTTTTTATCGACAAATATAAAAAAATTTCATGTTCTTATTGACTTATTTCCTTTAAAAGAGTATAATATTATTGTATGATATTATCAAAATATGAAACAATAAATTTATTTTGGAGGTTTTCTTAACAATGAGCAGAGTTTACAATTTTAGTGCTGGTCCTGCAGTACTCCCGGAAGAAGTGCTTAAAGAAGCAGCAGACGAAATGCTTGATTACAAGGGTACAGGTATGTCCGTTATGGAGATGTCACATCGTTCAAAGGCTTATGATACAATCATCAAGGAAGCTGAACAGGATCTCCGTGACCTCATGAATATCCCTGATAACTATAAGGTTTTATTCCTTCAAGGCGGTGCTTCACAGCAGTTTGCAGCTGTTCCTATGAACCTTATGAAGAACAAAAAGGCTGCTTACATAATCACAGGTCAGTGGGCTAAGAAAGCTTATCAGGAAGCTAAAATTTACGGTGACGCTGTTGCTGTTGCTTCATCAGCTGACAAGACTTTCTCTTACATTCCTGATTGCTCAGACCTTGATATTCCGGAAGATGCTGATTACGTTTACATTTGTGAAAACAATACAATCTACGGTACAAAGTTCAAGACTCTTCCTAACACAAAGGGTAAGGATCTTGTTGCTGACGTTTCATCATGTTTCCTTTCAGAACCTGTTGACGTTACAAAATATGGTGTAATTTACGGCGGTGTTCAGAAGAACGTTGGTCCTGCAGGTGTTGTTATTTCAATTATTCGTGAAGACCTTATTCGTGATGATGTTCTTGAGGGTACTCCTACCATGCTCAAGTGGAAAACTCAGGCTGATGCCGATTCACTTTACAACACACCTCCATGTTATGGTATTTATATTTGCGGCAAGGTATTCAAGTGGATTAAGAAAATGGGCGGTCTTGAAGCTATGAAGGCTCTTAACGAAAAGAAAGCTGCTATCCTCTATGATTTCCTTGATCAGAGCAAACTCTTCAAGGGTACTGTTGAAGTTAAGGACAGATCCCTCATGAACGTTCCTTTCGTTACAGGAAATGAAGAGCTTGACGCTAAGTTTGTTAAGGAAGCTAAGGCTGCCGGTCTTGAAAACCTCAAGGGACACAGAACTGTCGGCGGTATGAGAGCTTCTATTTACAATGCTATGCCAATCGAAGGTGTTGAAAAGCTCGTTGAGTTTATGAAGAAGTTTGAAGAAGAAAACGCTTAATCTCCCATTATTATAATTGAAAGAGGTAATTATAATGTACAATATTCAGACATTGAATAAGATTTCTGCTGTAGGTACAAATATTTTTGATAAAACTAAGTATGCTATTTCCGATGCTCCTGAAAACCCTGATGCAATCATGGTTCGTTCAGCTAAAATGCACGACATGACATTCGGCAGCAATCTTCTTGCAATTGCAAGAGCCGGTGCAGGCGTTAACAATATTCCTGTTGAACGCTGTGCGGAAGAAGGTATTTGCGTATTCAATACTCCGGGTGCTAACTCAAATGCTGTTAAGGAGCTTGCTATCTGTGCTCTCCTTCTTGCATCAAGAAAAATTACAGAGGCTGCTGCATGGGCTGCTTCACTCAAGGGTACTGAAGATGCTCCAAAGACTGTTGAGGGCGGCAAGAGCAAGTTTGCAGGTCCTGAAATTATGGGTAAGACACTTGGTATTATCGGTCTTGGTGCTATCGGCGGTAAAATTGCAAATGCTGCTGTTGCACTTGGAATGAATGTAATCGGATTTGACCCATACCTTTCAGTAAATGCTGCACTTCACCTTGACCCTTCTGTTAAGGTTGTTACTGAAATCAATGATATTTACAAGAACAGTGATTACATTTCAATTCACGTTCCTTACACTCCTGACACAAAAAATACGATTGACTCAGAGCAGATTGCTATGATGAAAGACGGTGTTCGTCTTATCAATCTTGCAAGAGGTGAACTTATTAACAGTGAAGCTGTTATTAAGGCAATTGCTGACGGTAAAGTTGCTAAATATGTTACCGACTTTGCTGATGATATTGTTCTTGGTGAAGAAAATGTAATAGTTCTTCCTCATCTCGGTGCTTCAACACCTGAAAGTGAAGACAATTGTGCTATTATGGCTGCAAATGAACTCATTGATTACATTGAAAACGGTAATATCAAAAATAGTGTAAACCTTCCAAATGCTTCAATGAATGCTGTTGGCACTAAGGTTTGCGTTATTCACAAAAACGTTCCTGCACTTATTGCTGCAATGACTTCTGAAGTTGGCAATGCAGGTCTTAACATTGAAAACATGGTTAATTCAAGCAAAAAGGATTTTGCTTACACTATGATGGACGTTATCGGTGATGTTAATGATTCTATTGTAAATGCAATAACTGCTATTGACGGTGTTATCAAAGTTAGAGTTATTAAGTAAAGCATTATTTAATGTTTATAATCTATAATGAAATAAGCAGCTGAAAAAACAGCTGCTTATTTTTATGATTTCTCTCTGAATTATTTTAAATCACTTTTTATGATTTTTTATTTATTAGAAATTGCTTATATAATCTGATAATAATTTTAAAATTCATATGTTTTAATATACAAAATACATCCAAGATAAAATATCTTGGATGTATTTTGAAATTATTCAATTTGGTTGTGTATAACTAAATTGATGACAAATGTAAAATGGCTATTTTACGCAAAAATTGCTTTCATCTGCGACCTTATTTATCTCCTGCATCATAGCACGGCGATTGCAATACAATTCTCGCCATCTGTCTATAATCATATCTACTGTTTCAATTCCGCCTTTTATTGTTTTCATATGTCTTAGTTTATCTGCCCAACGTTTGTAAGTCGGACGGTCAGCGGTATGCTCTGCTGCCTTGTTCAGTTCATTGGCGTATGCCTCAAGAACAAGCTCAGAATAGCTTCCTATCAGGATAGATTCGTATTTTTCTATAAGATAGGTATTATTATTTGAAAATACAAAGTTTGCAAGTCTGTCTGTCAGTTTTTCTTCGATAAAGTATTCAGGAAGCATTGCCTGATATTTCATTGAGGAATAAAGCTGTTCTCTTGTTTCTTCCCATTCATCACCATCGAAAAGTGATTTGAATTCAAGATAAACAGACTTATCAGTAATAGTAGTCTCTGTAAGTATAGTCCAGAGTTCCTTTATATAATTCTTTTTATCCGACTGCTGCTTATAAATATCTTTCAGCTTCAGATGAATGCTTTCGGAAATGTACATATTTTCTTTTTCAAGCTCAAGGGATTCTTTAAGGACGGTTATTGCCTTTTCTGTATCACCGTTTTTCAAGTACCTGTCTGTCAGGAACTCACGGACCTCGATAACATTCCAATATTTTTTGCAGAACAGTTCAATAGCCTCATCGGAATAACCCAGTTTATTCATAAGATCAATGTGATACAATATCCATTTTTTACGTTCGTAATTACTGATATTATTCTTTGAAATCAGCTTATCAGAGCATTCAAGCATTTTTTCGAGAAATTCTTCTTCATCAAAGCATCTCCTAATGAAATCAAAATAAAGCTCGTTGAAGAAGCTAAAACTTGTGTCCATTTTTCTGAAAGCAGCATTAAAAAGCCTGCGTCTTGTTTTTATGTCCGAAGCATCGGCAATAGCAGAAAGTATTTCCAGGCATACACTCTGAAAGTAACTTATGTCACCGTCATCATCAAGATCAGTAGTAAGTATCTCATCGTAATAATAGCTTACGATCTCAAAGGCTTCAAAATAACGTTTCCATTCAATAAGACTATCTGTACACTCCTCAAGAAGTTTGACCGCTTCGTTAATAAACGGAGAAACGTTTTTCCAGTTTATAAATCCGCTGTTATCAGAGTATTGCCAAATCAATGATTTAAGCTGAGACTTATACTCAGCTATATTTATGTTACCGTTTTCACCGTCAATAAAGCGGATAAAGCGATCTTTCAGTCCGGAGTCATATCTCATCGCATTTATGAGAAATTTCTTTATCTGCTCAGGAGATGTACCTGCAATAAGACTTTCAATATCTGTATAATGTGGATTTGAATGACTTTGTAAATCCTCTAACAAATATAATACAGCAGCCATATGCTTACAATTATTGCCGTCAGAAGCATACGGACAATCGCAGTATATATCATCAATTTCTCCGTCAGAAAGATAGATGCTGACCTCATAGTCGT
>ERZ857480.56146-NODE-86862-length-18072-cov-45.9037_pt1 | contig 18072 bp, 18 predicted proteins | sample MGYA00519767_ERZ857480 | MGnify/ENA primary metagenome ERZ857480 (study PRJEB31778, sample SAMEA3449210) | human gut metagenome | biome: human gut; feature: human-associated habitat; material: faeces | place: United Kingdom | collected 2010/2012 ...
ATTATGAGCGCGAAAGGAGCCAGAATCATGACCGAATTGACTTACACGAAGAACGGAGATTACCGGATTCCCGACCTGAAGCTGAGCGAGGAACCGGAGAGCAAGCCCCTGGGCAAGTAGAGCTTTCCAAGGCGCGCGACGAAGCGAAGCGGCTCCAGATTTATAAAGCCAACGCCGAGATGCTCCTGCGCACGGATGCAGAGGAACAGCGGCAGACAAGAGAGCATCAACAGAAAAAATAGCACTGCAACGCAGGGCGCAGCCGAACGGGAACCGTTCGATCAATCAGGGGTTTGGGGAGCTTCGCCTCAACAAGCAAAGGGAGATTTCCGGATGCCGGAAATCTCCCTGTTCGTCAAGTTTGTATAAACGCAGGCATTGCTTGCCAAGTATAACATCTCAGACGCGGCTTCTTCTTTTCAATAAATACCTGTGGCTGCACAAGCAGAAAATCAAATCTCATCACTCTTCCGCCAGATCGGCAATCATCTTGGCGTCGCTGACCGCCAATGCAAGCTGAAGCTTGTTTTCCAGCCCGGTTTTTTGCAGCATGTTTGCCACATGGAATTTGACCGTTGACATCTCGCAGCTCAACTCCGCCGCGATGCGCGTGTAAGACAAGCCCCGCATCAGATGCCGCAGAACTTTCAATTCCGTCTTTGTAAATTCCGTGCTTTTTGCCATGCCGATCTCAACCGCCGGAGGTGCGTCCGGAAAGATATGTTCACCTGCCATCGTCTGTCGGACGACATCCATCAAACGTTTCTGCGTAGAGTCCTTATACCACAGGCTGTCGGCCCCGGCCCTCTTTGCCTCGTCCAGAACGGCGCCGTCGATCAGCGAGGTCACAACAATGATTTTGCTCTTCGGCTGTATGGCTTTGATCTGGCGAACGGCAGTCAGGCCGTTCTCGCGGTTCTCCGTTTGCACATCCATCAAAATCAGATCGACGGAGCTTGTCCGGCACACATCAACCGCCTGCTTTGCACCGGGGATGGATGCCGTGATCCGGTATCCGTCCTCGGCACGGAAATAGCTTTCCAGCAGACTGCGGATCATGGTCTGGTCTTCAACGATCATCACTCTCATGTGCTGCTCCTTCCTGTTCCGGCAGACTGATTATCAGCTTAAAGCGAGGGCTGCTCCAAACCTCCATTTTGCCGCCTGCTTCTTCTATACGTTGACGCAGCATGGAAAGGCCTCCGCCCTCGGTGATCTTTTCCTTTGGTGTCGCACCGTTGTTGGTCAGGGAAACCTCCATGCAGTCCGGCTTCCGCCAAAAGCATACATACAATTCTGTGCCATCTGCGTGACGGACACAGTTCGCCGCACATTCGCAGATCGCCAGTGCGCTCAGTGCGCGCATCCACTGCCTTTGCGGCTCATTCCCTGTCAGCAGAACTCTGACGCCCAGTTCTTCCGCTCGTTTTTTCGCCGTCTCCAGTGGTTCGGATTGCGCCGTTATCTGGCTGGAACGATAAAGCACAGAAATGGACTGTTCCCACAGTGCTGCGTTTGCACGAATTTCCTTCAAGTCCGTGTGCTGGAGCAGCACACGGCGCGCCGCAAGGATGCTGTGTCCGATGTCATCATGCACACGCAGCTTCATTGCCAGCGTCTCCTCCTCCCGGATGATCTCTGGCATCTGCACGAACAGCAGCCGAAGCCGCTCATTCGCCTCCGCCAGCTTCGCGTTTTCCGCTTTCAGCTGGTTCTGCTTCCGGATCAGCTCCGTAACGTCTGCGGCAGTGATCTGCGTATAGCGGACTCCCACTTTTGTTGTGATCTGCTCCTGCGCAAAGCGCAGCGCCTTCCCGTCCGGAAAGCGATAGATCCGAAGGTGCAAATCCAAACAGCACACGTTTGCGGGCGGCGCGTGCAGGGCGCTCTGCATCTCTGCAAGCGACTGTATGCCGCCTTTTCGTAGCCAGTTTGCAATGGCGAGCATCCGGCGGTTGATAAGCCGCACCACGCCGTTTTTATCGAAGAAGCAGGCCGCGATGGGCAGACTGTCGAAGCTTTCCTTAATCCTGTCCATACGCCTTTACCCTCTCGATCTTTCCAGCTTCTGCGTCACATATTGCAGCCCGTCCTCATCCTGCTCCCATTCCAGACCTGGAAACCGCGCACGCAGCCCGCAGAGCGGCTCCGTCGCTGAAACACAGAGAGCGACCTCTACCCACTTACCAACCTCTATAGAGATCAGCAACGCACGCAGCGATTCCAGTTCCGTCTCCACGACCGCCTCAAACAGGTCATAGACCTGCGTTGCCTGCTCGACGGTAAGCTGGCCTTCCCCCTTGATAATCGTCTTGCAGTCGGCGCCATAGACACTGATATTCTCAGAAGATTCATTGAGGCACAGCAGAAGCTCCTGCACGCTGATTGCACCGCGCTGCTCGCCGACAAAAATCAGGTTGTTTCTCCGCTTGATGTAGGTTCCGATGATGGTGACCTGCCCGAGCAGGCGTCTGGCTCTGTCCGGCTCCTCCGTCTTCTGCAATTCAGCCAGCAGATCCCGCAGCATCGCAATCTGTCGGGCGGTCTGCGCCTCCATCATGTCGTACAGGCGGTTTTCTTCTGTCAGTTTCAGCCATCTCGCACGCTGTGCATTCTCCACTTCCAGAACGTCGCCGGTATCACGCAGCTCATCCCTTGTCAGTTCAAGTTCCTTTTGGACCTGATTCAGTGCTGAAATGTCCTCCTTCCAGAACACCCAGCCGCGGCGCAGCTTGTGCCGCTTCAAAAGCGTATCGTCGCCCAGATGGACGGTATCCTGCTGCATCTGCCGCAGCTCGCTTTGCGGCAAAGCTCCCTGCATGGCAGCAGACACATATTGGGAGCAAAATGCAGGATCCGTAATCTGGACAGGCAAACTCGTTGCCTCAAAAAGTTCGTCGTATCCGAGGTTGGACTGAATCAGCCCGCATTGAATGCAGCATTCCAAGATGCTCGCAAAGATCAGGCACTGCGACACCGTCATATCGCCCGCAAGCACCCAGACCCAATGGACCTTTTTGACATACGCATAAGCATAGGCCAGCGAAAGCGCAAGCGGAACCAGCGGCAGCCAGCGAATTCTCCTGCTGCGCAGGATGCGGCAGTTTTTCACCATCGAAAGAAGCGCGAACCCCGCGCACAGGGCCTCCCAAGCCAGCACGAAGAAATAGCCGCTCTCATACCGATACGCCCGGTCCGATAAAACGCCGGACGGAAAGGAAAACACCTGCTGATGCAGATCATTGGTCAGAACGAGCAGGAGCAGTAGCAGTGTCGGAAGATACAGAAGCTTTGTCCATCGCGGCAGCCGAAAATCCTCTCCCTTGCCCAGCGACCGGGAAACAAAGACAGACAGCATGGGGATGAACAGCATCGGGAAATAGTAAAAATACCACAGCCAGCGCTCCGCATCCGTGTTTTCAATGGAAAATTTGATTGAGCGCAGAAGAATCCACAGCACCATCAGCACCGAGATCGCCAGCAGATAGTGCCGCACCTGCGTTTGCACAATGCGGAGCCATAGGGAGTAGCACCACGCGCTGAACAAAAACACATAGATCCCGCTGCGCAGATGGCTGACAGCCGGAGAATGAAAAATATGCCGGCTTGCATATCGGAGCCACATGGCAAACGCAATGAGCGCCAACACGCTTAGCGCATACAAAAGGATCTTTTTTGTCGCTTTGCTCATGCCGTATGCCTCCCATCTCTGTACATTCGTATGGATAGTATATCATGCGGACGGAAAAAGGCAACACAGTTTTACACCCTTTGCCGAGAGAATCGAGCCGGACGATGGCCTTTGAACAAAAATAATTGCAAACCCTATCCAATCGGCGGGGGCGGAAGGGCGCGATAACGGCTAAAATGCAAATGGAACATGCAAAAGAAGAGAAAGGCGGTGGAAAAGCACAGATGCGAAGGATTGTGCTGGATATGAAAGGCGGACTTCTGGCGGAGGCAGTCGTGCAATCGCTTTCGGGATGCGATCCGGATTTTCTTGTCTACCGTTCTTCAAAGCCGGAGGAAACGCTTGCCCTGTGCCGGTCCTGCCGTGCCAATGTGTTGGTGATGGAGGTCATCCGGCAGGGCATCTGGAAGCTGAGCGAGCGGCTCAAGCTTTGCAATGCTGTAAAGCAGCTCGGCTGGGTCTGTAAGGTTCTGCTTCTGGTGGATGAGAACGCGGACGAACTGCTTGCCGCCGATGTGCGTCAGGCGGTAAAGGATCAGTTGGTCGACAATTTTATCTATGCGTCGGTATCGCCGACCTACCTCGCGGGTGTGATCGACACACTTTAACCCTCTGGCTTTCGCTGCCTGCGCGGAAAGCCGCATCATGTACGTATTCGACAAAGAAATAACAGAAGGCAGTTCGGGATCGTCCGCGGCTACAGCGACGGAACCTTCCGGCCAAACGCGCCGATCACGCGCGCGGAATTTGCAGCGATCTGCTGCCGGTTTGAAAAGCTGACAGACGGAACTGTGACGTTCTCGGACGTTCCTGCTTCGCATTGGGCGGCAAAGTCCATTGCCTATGCGGCGACCCGCGGCTGGGTCACAGGTTATGCAGACGGAACATTCAAGCCGGGCAACAACATTACAAGAGCAGAAGTCGCCGCAGTCACCTGCCGCCTGCTCGAACGCAGTGCTGACAAAGAGTATATCCGCGCCCATCTGAAAGAGCTGCCAAGAGTCTTTGCTGACATGAACGAGCATCACTGGGCATACTGGTAAGTGATGGAAGCTGCCAACGGCCACGACTATACCAAATCCAGCAATGCAGAAGCATGGCTCTGGACATATCCATAAACAGGAGGGGTTTATATGCAGGTCACAATTCAAAGCATTCCCACGAATTTGCAGGAGTTTGAAACCCTTGAGGCTGCCGGAAAACAGCCGGATAACATCTGTTCCTTATTCCTGTGTACGCTGGCGCTGTTTGACAAGGACAAGGACGCCGGAACGCAGGCGATGAACATCTTACGCGGCCCGCGTCCCATGACGCCTTACGACTGCCAGTTCCTGCGCGACCGGCTGCGCGGCAAAGCCTATCTGCCGCTGGCGTATTTTGAGGGCGCGACACCGGAAAACGGCTACCAGCCGCGCAAACCGTATGTTCTCAACGTGCTGGCAGACCCCAGACCGCAGGATATCGAGCCGGGGTATCTGCGCGTGTTCCTGAAAACAGCAGGCGCAGATTCGCCGCGGCCCATGAAGCTGCGGCAAAAGGCATCGACCGGCGAGTGGTTCCTCTGGGAATATTCCAGTATTCTCAGCGGCATCCGTATTCCTGCGGCGGAAGACCCGTGGGCATAGTAAATAGAGAAAAGGAGTACATAAAATGGGACTTGTCAAAGCAGCATTGGGTGCGGTTGGCGGCGTGATGGCCGACCAGTGGAAGGAGTATTTTTATTGTGAGTCGATCCCCGAGAACGTGATGGCGGTCAAGGGACTGCACCGCGTTTCCGGACGCAGCAGCAACTACAAGGGCAGCGAGAACATCATCTCCAATGGCTCCGTCGTGGCGGTTGCCGACGGACAGTGCATGATCATCGTCGATCAGGGCAAGGTCAAGGAGCTTTGCGCCGAACCCGGCGAGTTTGTCTATGATGCTTCGACAGAGCCGTCGATCTTCTCTGGTGAACTCGGCACGAGCATCCTCGATACATTCAAGGCCATCGGCAAGCGCTTTACCTTCGGCGGTGAGCCGCCCAAGGATCAGAGAGTTTACTATTTCAACACAAAGGAACTGATCGGCAACAAGTATGGTACGCCGTCGCCCGTTCCGTTCCGCGTCGTCGACCAGCGCGCCGGTATCGACATTGACATCGCCATCCGCTGCTTCGGGGAATACAGCTACCGCATCTGCGACCCGATCCTGTTCTACACGAACGTCTGCGGCAACGTTGGCGAGGACTACACCCGCGACCGGCTGGACGGACAGCTCAAGACCGAGCTTCTGACCGCCCTCCAGCCTGCGTTTGCCAAGATTTCGGAAATGGGCATCCGCTATTCTGCGCTCCCCGGCCATACGATGGAGCTTTCCGACGCCCTGAACGAAGTCCTGTCCAGCAAGTGGCGCAACCTGCGCGGTCTCGAGATCGTCTCGTTCGGCGTTTCGTCTGTCAAGGCGAGCGAGGAAGATGAGCAGATGATCAAGGAGCTGCAGCGCAACGCGGCGTTCATGGACCCGACGAGAGCAGCGGCGCATCTCGTTGGCGCACAGGCTTCCGCGATGCAATCTGCGGCGGCCAATCAGGGCGCAGGCCCGGCGATGGCGTTTATGGGCATGAACATGGCAGGGCAGATGGGCGGCATGAACGCACAGGGGCTTTATCAGATGGGTGCGCAGCAGGCAGCGCAGCCCGCACCGGCGGCACCTGCCGGATGGACGTGTGCCTGCGGTCAGACGGGTGTCACCGGCAATTTCTGCCCGAACTGCGGCAGCAAAAAGCCGGAGCCGAAGCCGGCGATAGGAAGCTGGAAATGCCCGCAGTGCGGCGCGACGGCAACCGGAAAGTTCTGCCCCGAATGCGGCACGAAAAAGCCGGAATCGCAGGTAGACGGCTGGACGTGCAGCTGCGGCGCAGTCAACAAGGGAAAATTCTGCGCCGAATGCGGCAAGCCGAAGCCGGCCGGTATTCCGCAGTACAAGTGCGACAAGTGCGGCTGGGAGCCGGCTGATCCGGCGCATCCGCCGAAGTTCTGCCCCGAATGCGGAGACCCGTTTGACGACGGGGATCTGACGTGAAATCGGCAGTGAAAGCTGCGCTGATTACCATTTCGGTAATTGCCCTGCTTGCGCTGACAGGATGCTCACTGTATCGGCTTGTTGTAACGTCACAGATCAAAGACGGAGGCAGGATGGAAAACCCGGATGCATACAGAGCGGGCAAGGATCTGGTGGAATTTGAGTGGCGGCAGAACCACAGGAATTTCTATCGCAGCTTTTCACTGAACTTTTATCAAGAGAACGATATGCCGCTGCTGATCGGCTGGTTCCCAAGCCAATCCGGCGACGACGAGATAAGAGAAACCCAGACGGATGCATTTTCCAACCCGATTCCCTGGCAGCTCACATGGGTACAGTGGTTTGAGCTTCAGAATGTGCTGGCAGAGTCGGATCTTCCGGCGTACAGAAAACCGTCTTCTGACAGCTATGATGAAGTTGACAGCGAAATCCGGGTCATTTGGCGCACCGACGATGGGGAAAAGACCCAAACGCTCAGCGGCAGTCAAGCGGAGGCGCTGGAGACCTTGGTGCTGGGCATTGCCGAGGAAGCATATACTGCATCCAAGCTTGAAACAGAGCAGCGTGTGGTGCGCGAAACGGCGGAGCTGATCGTAATCTACTGGGAGCAAAACGCCTCGTCTGCGCGTGACTGCTTCAGCTTCCTTCTCGATGAGCGGACGCTGCCATCCCGAGCGGAGAAGCAGATACTTTTCTCCTACCGGTATCAGGATGGCGGCGGAAAGACCATTTTCAGGAAGAATGCTGCCGTCGAACCGGAGAAGGCGCAAGCGTATTTCAGCAGCATCGGACAAAAGCTTCGCGCACTGGAGCTTCCGGTTTACCACCCCAGCGCCAGCCCGGACGGCGCGGAGAATAGCTGCATTTCCGCGACATGGCAGGACGGCGGCGAGGTTTTCACAAACAACTACTGCGGCGAGAGCGCACAGAGCATCTTTGACCTTCTGGTAGCGTTTACCGAGGAAACAGAGGCCGGGATTTTCTCAAGACCTGCGCCAGACGGCGGATGGAAATGTCTGGAGTGCGGGATGCCGAATGGCAGTAGCGTATTTTGCGCAGAGTGCGGCGTCAGACGCCCTGCGGAAGAATAGAAACGAATAACAAAGAGACGAGGAGGATTTATTATGAATGGACACAAGTTTTTGAAGGTCACCGGGATTCTGATGATCATTGCCGCTGCATTTTCCATCCTTGCAGGTGTATTGGTCGGAGGACTGGGTGCATTGGCGGCAGGGGTCGGCGCGGCATCTGGCTTGACATTTGCATACTGGGCAGCACTGTTTCTGACATTGGTCGGAGGGATTTGCCAGATGATCGCCGGAATTAAGGGCGTCAAGCACAGCAAACGCAGTGAAAAAGCAGGCGGACTCATCGTATGGGGCGCAATCGTGGCTGTATTCAGCGCCTTGAGCATCGTGATGAATCTGGTCAACGGCGGCGAGTTTAACGTCACGAGTGTTCTGACGGGCGTGGCCGTTCCGGCTCTGTACATTTATGGTGCGGTTTTGAACTCCAAGGCAGACGACACGCAGTACACAGCATAATTCGGGCAGTTAAAGCAAAGGAGATCAAAATTTATGGGACTTTTTGACAAGAAATATTGCGATATTTGCGGAGAAAAGATCGGCTTACTTGGCAACCGCAAGCTGGAAAACGGGAATCTCTGCAAAAACTGTGCCAAAAAGCTCTCGCCGTGGTTCTCTGACCGGCGCAGAAGCACCGTCGAGGAGATCAAGGCGCAGATTGCCTACCGTGAGGAAAACCGGCAGAAGGTTGCGGCGTTCCACACCACCCGGACGCTCGGCACGAACACCAAGGTGCTTCTGGACGAGGATGCGGGAAAATTTATGGTAACAAGAGCACGAGATCTGCAGGAGGCCAACCCGGATGTTCTGGACTTTGCAGACGTGACCGGCTGCAATCTTGATATTGACGAGAGCCGTTCGGAACTCAAGCGCGAGGATAAGGACGGCAAGGAGGTCAGCTACAATCCGCCGCGCTATGAATACTCTTATGATTTCTACATCACCATATTCGTCAACAACCCCTACTTCAACGAAATGCGCTTTCAGGTCAACTCCAGCTCTATAGACATTACGCCGCCGCCCTCGGTACGCCCGGGCATGCCGGCAAGATACAACCCCGAAACCAACGTCGAGTATCGCAACTGCAAAAAGCTCGGCGAGGAGATCCGTCAGGCACTGACGCAGGTACGAAAAGATGTGCGTGAGAAGATTGAGCAGGCAGCCGCGCCCAAAGCGGCAGTGACCTGCCCCTACTGCGGCGCAACCACCACGCCGGATGCAAGCGGCTGCTGCGAATACTGCGGCGGCGCGGTGAACGGCTGAACCATCCATCAAATGACGATTTAGAAAGAAGGACTTAAAAATGAAAAAGTATGTAGCATTACTCCTGATTGCAGTTGCGCTCCTGACGCTTGCCGCCTGCGGCAGTAAGGATGCGCTGGCCGGAACATGGTCTGCTGATCTCGGAGATGACGGTGTGATCACATGGACGTTCAACGGAAAAGGCAAATGCACCATGGAGAATGCGTACATGAAGCAGAACGGCACTTATACCATTGACGGCGACCAGCTCACGGTGACGCTGGAGGCATGGAGTGAACCGTCTACTTACACGTTCTCTGTGGACGGCAGCAGCCTTACCATGAATGAGAGCTCTGGCTACGGCATCAGCGGCACTTTTGCAAAAAAGTAAGCCGCATAAGAAGCAATACGTATCATCCACCCACCGGACTTTAGAAAGGAGAAAAAAATATGGATAACCTTACCGGCAGCATGAAAGACGTCGCATTCGCGACCAGTCCCCGTGAATTTGATCTTTCCTATTCCACCACACTCGAGGAGATCATGGAGAAGCTCAATGCCCGCAGGACGGCGTTCCAGATGCCGTTCCAGATCAAGGGCGGCATTCCCGGTCAACGCATCTCGTTCGAGAAAGAACCGAATGTGGACGTTGGTCTCTGGCTTTTCCTCAAGGACGGCACACACATCCGGATCCAGCCGGTCATTACGGAGGCCAAGATGTCGGTTGGAGGTATGCGCGTTGACAAAAACAGCGCACTGCGCAAGGGTCTCAAGGGTGCGACAGTCGGCCTTGCAATGGAGCGTGGCAGCTATATAGACACCGTGACTGAAACCGTGAAGAAGCTTTTGAACGGTGAGGAAGTAGAGGACTATGTCGCACCAGAGGTTCCGGTCGAAACAAAGGACTGGCTGACAACGTTCCTGCTCTGCCTCTTCTGTGGTGGGCTTGGCGTCCACCGCTACTATGTCGGCAAGATCGGCACGGGTATTCTCTATACGCTGACGGCCGGCCTGTTTGGCATCGGGTATCTTGTCGACTTTATCAAGATTCTCTGCGGCAAGTTTACTGACAAGGCCGGGAACCTGATCCAGCGCGAAAAGAAATAATGAAAGCAAAATGGCTCATGTATGCACTCCTGTTTTTTGCCGGGATTGCGTGTTATTTTCGGGTGATCAGCAGATTTGTGCATCCCTGAAGGATATTGGGAGGGAATTATGAAACAGACGAAGACCAAGCTTCTATGCCTGCTTCTTGCGGTACTGATGCTGCTCAGCAGCCTCACCGCCTGCGGAAAGGATAAGGAGAAAGATTCCAATTTGATCAAGCTCGGCGACTATGAGCTGCTCTACAAGGGCGCGTGCATCATGGAAGATTCGGACGGAAATGACGCAATCGTTCTGACACTGGACTTCACAAACAACGGCAAGGAGAATGCGTCGTATCTTTGGAGCGTCGATGAAACAGTTATGCAAAACGGTGTAGAACTGAAAGTTGCAACTGTCTTTGCCGACTACGACACCTTTGAAACCGTGATAGAAGGCCAGTTTACAGATGTCGCTCCGGGCGCAACGGTGGAAGTCCGGACAGCATATCTGCTTCAGGACACGACCAGTCCAGTCGAGGCTACCTTCGAGCAGTTCTTCGGCAAGAAAAGCGGCAAGCTCACCATCGACCCATCCACACTTGATCGTGAGGCTCCCACGCCTGATACGACCGACACTGAACCGCCCATTGACGGCACGCTGACCCCCACCAATCTAACCAAGACCGGTGATCCGCTGCTCGACTGGTGGAACGGCGAGTGGTACGGTTGGTGGAAGATGAGCGGCTGTTATGGCTACTATGAGAGCATGGAGGGAAAATGGTGGGACGTTTGCGGCGTCATTGACATCGGCACGGACTACACTGGCACGATCACGCTTTGGGACGAGGACTACACGAGGTCCGAGCCCATGGCTTCCGCGCAGGTCAGTTTGAGCGAAGCCGGAACCGGCGAGCACGGCACGGTGATGTCCGAGGGCGGCTGGTTTACAAATGTGGCCCTGGAGCATGCGGACTGGATCGTTGATCCCGCGCTGTTGGATTATGACGACATGATCTGGATCAGCGGTGACTATGAAAACGGCGACGACGAGTTCCACTACGATATCTACCTGCGCCCATGGGGTCTCCGCTGGGATGATATGGAAGAAAGCACATATCCCTACTCCTACACCAACTGGTATCTGCCGCTGATTGACGCGGGCATGTCCATGCCGGACGCCATCGGAGAAGACCCGTCGAACGACTTCAATCCGCATGACAGCGCCCCGCTCACCCAGACGGACGCTACGGCATCCGGCGGAGACGGCATCGTAACTGAGGAGCAGGTGCAGAAGGGCTACGTCTGGATGAACGAGGTCAATAATAATATTTTTTACGCTACTTACGATGATATCGTTGCCTACTTCGGCGTGGAGGGCGAGTTCGTTAAGGAAGAGTACAGCGACCACATGAAGGCAAACTACCGCTACTACAAATGGATCTCTGAGGACGACGACTCCCATTTCATCTACGTCAATTTTAAGGAAAACGAGTCGGGCGTTTATACGGTGAGTGCGTACAACACCAGCGGCTTCTCTGGCACAGAAGCCATAGAAAAGTATCTGGACATCGTGAAGGCCGAGGCCGCGGAGGCGAACAAGGCAGCGTCTGCAAACGCCGAGATGAAGGACTTCTCCGTGGAAATCGCCCAGTTTGCAAAAGACGATGTTAAGGTCAAGATCATGACGAAGATCCCGGTATCCGGCTGGTCGTTCGATGATAGGGGGCGCTGCCTGGTGGAAAACGACGATCCCACAGCGTTTGGTGCCGGCGCCATCCGGTTTGAGGTAAGAGAGAACGTTGAAAAATTCGATTACTACAAGGACAAATTCGAAAACTATCAGGATATTGAAGACCGCGTGATCGGCGGCATCACCTTCCGCGGCCGCACATACAGGTACATCGGCTACAATTGGATCCAGTATGTCGCGCAGATCGACGACGGCCGCGCACTGTCCATCGGACTGACGAAATTGGACTGCGTCCCGGGCACGATGCCCGACATCATTCTCAACAACATGACGTTCAAATAAGGGCGTCGTCTTTCTGAGAATTTATATGAAAACCGGCTCCCGCCCCAATTTGGAGCGGGAGCATCCGGTTATTTGCAAAAAAACGGAGGCGATGCTGTGAGGTCGAAAGTAATTATTATCGCAGTAGGTCTGTGGATGGGGCTGTTCTGTCTGGCAGCCTGCGGCGGTGCCGACAGACGCACCTATCAATATCCGGAGACAGCGGTCCTTTTTGACGACTTCCAGATCAAAAAAACCGTTTATAGCCCGGGGGTCATGAAGCTCTATTACCGCGGCGGGCAGTTCAAGAACACGCCCATCCGCTGCTACGACGCGAATTTTGAAGATCTGGGCGATCAGTTTGAATATTCCTTTCAAAACGACGTTCTGACAGTTCAGGCGGATTTTGCAGAACAAATCAACGGACTCACGATTGAGGATAAAGACCACGATACGGTCTATCATCTGCGCTATCTGGACTCTCCGCAGTTTGCGTGGCTGGCGGATACGTTCTGGCTGGACTACGGTATGATGACGATGGGAGACGAGGCGCGATATTACAGCGATGCGGAGCGGCAGGCGCAGGCAGAGCAGGAGCGCGCCGAGCATGAGCAGACACGCAATGTTTTTGCGCTGCTCGAGGGCACGTGGATCTCCGAGGATGGCGTGCAGAAATATGTGTTTTCCGAGAATGAGGACGGGACGCACTGGTACGCAGAGGAGCTGTGGTTCGACGAAACGGAGCAGAAATGGAATGGCTGGGAGCTGTGCGTCGAGTCCGCGTTTCAGACGCCGTATTTCGGCGGAGAATACAGTGATGACGTGGCGGAGCACCTGCAGGAGATCGTGCTGGGAAACAGCGATCATGCGGCGGCGGATCTGCACGTCCTGTACGATACGCAAAACGCGGTCATATTGGGCGGAGGGCTGACTTACCACAGAGAGTAGGGCTGCGGTGCCGTCAGGCGCCGACACAGGAAACGAGGAAGTAACATGGCAACACAAGTAACAAATTATCAATGTCCCGCCTGTACGGGACCGCTCCATTTTGTAGGAGAATCCGGCAGGCTGGAGTGCGATTACTGCGGCTCAAGCTTCGATATCGCAGAAATTGAGGCGTTCTATGCGGAAAAAGAAGCGAAAGCAGCGGAAGCGGCGCAGAAGCAGGGAGAAACGGAAGCGGCTCAAAAATCTGCCGAAGCGGAAGAACAACAGACTGCCTCAGACGGCTCTGACTGGGATGCTTCCGGTCTGAGCGAGGACTGGGGCGCGGATGCAGCCGGCATGAAGGCCTACTGCTGCCCGTCGTGCGGGGCAGAGCTAATTTGTGACGCAACGACTGCAGCCACATCCTGCCCATACTGCGGAAACCCGTCGGTACTTCCGGGGCAGTTCAGCGGCATTTTGAAGCCCGACTTTGTGCTTCCCTTCAAGCTGAGCAAGGAGGATGCTATCAAGGCGTTGAAGAAGCACTATCTCAAAAAGCCTCTGCTGCCATCGACCTTCTCCAAAGCTAACCATCTGGAGGAGATCAAGGGTGTGTATGTACCTTTCTGGATGTACGACGGCGAGGCCAGCGGAAGTGCGCAATTCCATGCTACGCAGGTACATACCTACACCTCAGGAGATTATGAGATCACGGAGACAAGCCACTATGATGTGCGGCGCGCAGGCTCCATTGCCTTTGAAAAGATCCCGGTGGACGCGTCGAGCAAAATGCCGGACGATTATATGGACTCCATCGAACCGTATGATTACGCGGAGCTCAAGCCATTTTCCACAGCGTATTTGCCTGGATTTCTGGCGGACAAATATGATGTCAGCGTCGAAGACAGCCGGGAACGGGCGGACACACGCTGCGCGGGCTCGCTGCTGAGCGCACTGGAACGCACGGTTTCGGGCTACACCACCTGCAATGAAACGTGCCGGGATATTCACTTGAAGCGCGGCAAGGTGCATTACGCGCTGCTACCCGTCTGGATCCTGAACACAAGGTGGGAGGGAAAAGATTTCCTCTTTGCCATGAACGGTCAGACAGGCAAGCTGGTAGGAAACCTTCCCGTCAGCACGAAACGGGTCGTTGGTCTGTTCGCAGCGATCGCGGCGCCGCTCATTGCCATCGGCGTGACTGCGCTGCTGCTTTTGGTGCGCTAGGGGGGCTGAGAAATGAAAAAAAGAATACGTTGTCTCCTGCTGGTGCTTATTTTGACGCTTGTATTCTGCGTGGGCGCAGCTGCGGCTGAGCAGACAGGCGCACAGCTTTCTTATGTGACGGACTCGGCCGGACTTCTCAGTGAAAACGAAACTATGCTGCTGGAAAAGATGGCGGAAAGCGTATCCAAAAAGTATGGTGTCGGCGTTTACATCGTAACCGTGGAGGACTATCGGGACTTCCATTCTGAAGGCGTCTATAAGGCGACCTACACCATCTACCATGAATACACCATGGGCGAAGGACCGAACCGCGACGGGATCATGCTCCTACTCAGCATAGATGATCGGGACTGGGCGATGTTCTGCTACGGCTCACGCTGCGAGTATGCGCTCAACAGCTATGGTCAGCAGAAGCTGGAAAAGGTCTTCCTCGACAATTTTGGCGAGAACGACTGGTACGGCGGCTTTGAGGATTACGTCAAAGAATGCAGAGTCTATCTGGAAAAGGCTTCCGCAGGAAAGCCCGTCCGGGCGAGCTTGTTCTATCCGCTCCTTATCGTGATCGGTCTTTCCCTGCTGGCAGCAGCCGCGGTCATCGCTGTAATATGGCAGAAAATGGACGCTGTATCAAAAAAAGCAACCGCGAACGCCTACGTCTCCGCGGGCCTCCGGCTTACGGAGCAAACAGATCGTTTTACCCATAAGACGACCTCCAGTCGGAAGATCGAGCGCAGCTCTTCCAGCAGCGGAAGCAGTCACAGCGAATCCGGCGGCGGCGGTTCCGGCCGAAGCGGAAAATTCTGATCTGAAAGGAGCGGCTATGAAAACAGTACATAAACAAGTACTCGCGCTGCTGCTGTTGCTTTGTGCCTGTGCGCAGAAGACGCAAACGGAGTCGGACGAACCCAAAATGAGTACAGATAAGGTTGATCTTCTCACAAAGGCCGATAAAAAAACACCGGAGAGATAGCCGGAAGAAGCGATATCGCAGAGCGACATGAGCAATCGCACGTCACGAGATGAGGCTGTGGACACACAGCCGGTACAGTACGGGTTTTCACAGGAGGCAGAGATCTCGCTTGGATGGCTGCGGGACAGGATTGACTTTCCAATGACAATGTTTGGCGCGGCGTATCTCGGTTATGTCGGCGGGCTGTTTGAGGAGGGTTTCGAGGCGGGGTTTCCCTCGTGGCTTTGGGAAACCAATGAGGCCATGCTCCTCGAATACCCCTTTATCGCGGAGATCGACGAGGAGCACATTATCGGCGGTGCGGGGCATCTGTACTGCATCGTGCCGGTCGATGAGAACGCGACGGTTGCAATCAACCGTGTGCAGTGGAACGAAAAAACACAGACCGACGAGGTCACGGAGGTGCTCTACCGGTCAGAGAGCGGTGAGCCAGTGCTGCTCTTTGCGAATCTCGACAGCATTGCATATGAGGGCGACACCCAGGTCTTCATCGCCGACAACAGCGGCAACACCTACGAATGGTACCCCTCGCTTGAGGCGATGAGCTACCTTGCGCCGTGTATATCGGAAGCCGGCGACTATCTTTCGTTTGACTTTACGGAATATGCCTGGTATGATGCCCCGCCCGAATTTGCCAGTTGGCTTTCTGATGGCTGGTCAGGCATGACCGCGCTCGGTCTTGCCGGATCGCAGCGTGACGGCATGGGCTGGATCACAGAAACCATGATGGGGGAAGCCAGCCGCTATGCCTATTTCTCGCTGCGCTTCTATCCTGAGGATGAGACGGGCGCCACGGTCGATCTGAATTGTGGGTATACGAAGACAGCGACGCATTTGAGGAGATGTGGAGCGGTTTCTGGACGATTCAGACCATTCCGGACGGGCCGAGCTATGTGACGCTCAGCTTGTCGCTTGTGGGCGGCAATAACTACGGCGTCACGGACGGCCCGATGTATCTGTGTGGGACGTATCCCCTCCTGATCAGTCCAAGCGGCACGGAGCTGCTGGTTGTCGCAGGTGAGAGCGGCATTTGTCTGCCGTTCATGTCGCAAAGCACAACGGCATGTGTGCTGACACAGGCCGTAGGATAGAAAGCGCGCAGAGCGCAAACTGCTTTGCGGTTGGTATTCACAAATACTGTTTGGCAGCGATCTAGCAAAAGTACAACAATTTATCCTTTGCAAATTCAAGACGCGGAAGCTTTGCGCTGTGCGTTTGCTATGTTTTGGAAAGATGTGCTGCTTCGGCGCATCACCGCTCGAGTTTGGGAAACAAGTCTGTAGCTTGTTGGGGCACATTCTCTGCGCTTTGCCATCTTTGCGGCCTCTTCCGGATGCGCCGTCCCCACCACAACTTCATATCGCCCCATTCTGCCCGCAGCAATCATGCTGCGGGCTTTTCTGCGCCTTTAGGGCTTCATTGCCGTTCTCCGCCTCCGTGCGTTTGAAATTCCCACATTTCAAATTCACAGAGGTTTTTATGTATTACAACACGAAGGCCAGCGGCGCGCGGATTCGTGAGCTTCGCCTGGCGAAAAAGCTCGATCAGATAGAATTGGCTGAACTGCTGAATGTCTCACACAGTTACATCAGCCGCATTGAATCCGGTAAAAAGGGTTGCTCTGTCGATCTGATGATTCAGATTTCTGAGATATTTGAGACGTCACTGGATTACCTGATTCTGAGCAAGTGCCACGATGTTCTGGATGCGCACCATCTGAAAGAAAACATACAGCATCTGATTGAAAATCTGGAACACTTCCAGGCGAAGTTATAGGCCGTGTTCCCATTGGTGTTAGTGATGTTCCCAATGGTACGTTCCATTCAACGCACAGATTTCTTAAAATATAATCACAGCGAAAGCTGACTGTTCCTTGAAAATTTCATAGTCATTCATCAGGTACATTCCTTTATCCAGTCATAACCATGAAATAACCCAAGCAAGGAGGTATGGCATGGACGCATATACGGCATCCAACATGGACATTCGCGCCGTTGATCCTGCGGCGCTGGTGGATATCCGTGATGTGAAGGTCAACACAGCGCTCCCCAAGCGGGAGCGTATTCTGGATTTCATCCGCCAAATTGAGAATCCCTACTGCTACCGGCACGGAAAATATGTGGTCAGAGTCAGCTTTGCCGACACGGATATTTCGTTGGAGGACAGGCTGGAAGCATATATCCGCACGAAGGGATGAGTCCGCGACATCCTCGACAGTCATGCGCATTGCAGGTACAATTTTGGAGGAAAGGGGCTGGCAATATGCGAAACAACACAGAAACGAAAATCTGGAACGCCACGCTTTACCTCCGACTGTCGAGGGACGACGGGGATAAAGAGGAATCCAACAGCATTACCGGGCAGCGGGAGCTGCTGCGGGATTTCATCCGAACCCGCCCGGAGCTTCGGGAATACGCCGTCAGGATCGACGACGGTTTCACAGGTTCCAATTTTGATCGTCCGAGCTTCAAGAAGATGCTGGAGGACGTAAAGGCGGGGTGCACCAACTGCATCATTGTGAAAGATCTTTCGCGCTTTGGCCGAAATTATCTGGATGCTGGCGAATACATCGAGAAGATATTTCCCTTTTTAGGCGTGCGGTTCATTGCCGTCAACGACAACTATGACAGTTTCGGTGGAAAGAACGCCTCGGACGAGCTTGTCATTCCGTTCAAGAATCTCATAAATGAAGCCTACTGCCGGGATATTTCCGTGAAAGTCCGCACCCAGCTTGAGGTCAAGCGCAAGAGCGGCCAGTACATCGGCGCATTTGC
>ERZ857480.58750-NODE-90947-length-17996-cov-14.2681_pt1 | contig 17996 bp, 18 predicted proteins | sample MGYA00519767_ERZ857480 | MGnify/ENA primary metagenome ERZ857480 (study PRJEB31778, sample SAMEA3449210) | human gut metagenome | biome: human gut; feature: human-associated habitat; material: faeces | place: United Kingdom | collected 2010/2012 ...
CAGGCGGCGCTGCGCGTCACCGGCGGCACCACCGTGGTCTACGGCGAGACGCTGCAGCTGGGCACCTCCGGCGGCAGCGGCGCCGGCGCAGTGACCTACGCCGTCACCGACGGCACCGGCAAGGCCACCATCGACGCCAACGGCGTGCTGACGCCCGTTCAGGTGGGCGCCGTCACCGTCACGGCCACCAAGGCCGGGGACGATGCCTACAACGACGTCACCAGCGCGGCCGTGACCGTCACCATCACCAAGGCGACGCCCACCGGTGTGCCCGGCTACACGCCGGTCACGGGCCGGGGCAAGACCCTGAGGGACGCGGCGCTGACCATTGAAGGCGGCAGCCTCTCCCTGAAGGACGGCACGCTGGAATGGCTCGATGAGGACGGCAATGTGCTGCCCGACGACACCGTGATCGAGGCCAACAAGTCCTATTTCTGGCACTTCACGCCCACTGACGGGAACTACACCGACATCACCTCCTCCGAGCCGATAAAGCTGTACAGCCCGGCGGAGGATGATACCGGCCACGGCAACAGCCACAACTACCGCACCATCATGGTCACGGTGCGCGGGAACGGCTCCGTCTCCCCCTCCGGCTGGGCCAACGTCCCCATCGGCGGCGACCAGACCTTCACCATCACCCCGGACAAGGGCTACGCGGTGGCCAAGGTGCTGATCGACGGCCAGAGTGTGGGCGCGGTGACGTCCTACACGTTCCGCGGCATCACGGAGGGACACACCATCGAGGTCATCTTTATGAAGGCCAACGGCAACCCCCAGACCGGCGTGGACATGGGGCAGCGTACCGTGGGCTGCGGGAGATAACGCTATGAGCAAGATCAAACGGTTTCTGACCGGAACCCTGATCGCCGTTCTGCTGCTGGGCACAGCCGCCTGCGGACGGCAGGAGGCAGCTCCTGCCGCGCCGGAGGTGACGGAGCCGCAGCAGGCCACCGGCGAGGCCCTCCCCACTGTCGACCGGCAGGCGCAGCTGGCGGATGCAAAGGAGAAGAACCCCGACACCGCCGCGTGGCTGTACATACCCGGCGTGGAGGTGGACGATCCCGTGATGCAGGCGGCGGACAACGGCTACTACCTGCAGAAGGACGAGAATGGGAACTTCAGCGAGTGGGGCTGCTACTACGCCCACTGCGACGATCATCTGGGCAGCCGGAGCCAGCTGGACAAAAACACCGTCATCTTCGGCCACTCCGCCAGCAACTGCGACCCGGACGGCGTAAAGTTCACCAAGCTCCACCGGTACATGGACGCGGACTTTGTCAGGGAGAACCCCTACATCTACCTCTCCGTGGAGGGCGAGGACATGATCTTCCAGATCGCGGCCTGCTTCATCACGGACATCTCCTTCGACTACATTGCTCCCGATCCCGCCGGACAGGAACTGACGGACTTTCTGGCGCAGGTGTCGGCCAAGAACTGGCTGGCGTTTGACGGTGTGGCCCTCGGTGAGGAGGACACCATCCTGACGCTGTCCACCTGCTGCCGGAAGTACGACATGGAGAACACCGGCAACATGCGGCTGGTGGTCATGGCGAAGCTGCTGCCGGAGGGTGCGATGGCGCAGGACTTCACCGTGCGCCTTGCCGCCGACCCGGAGATGCCCTGAGCGGACATCCGGAGAGACAATGCATAAAAAGACATCCCGCGCCCTGACGCGGGATGTCTTTTTTGCCTTACTGCGGTAGGAGCTCCACCGTCCTGCCGCCGAGACTTTCGTACACGCGGTGGGAGATGGAGAGGACGGTGCGCCTGCGGGACGCATGGCGCAGCGCTTCCAGCACGCGGGACTCCGTCTCCGCGTCCAGATCGGCGGTGATCTTCCGTTCCGTGATATCCATATCCGCCTCCGTGGGTAAAAGGTTGTAGATACATCGTTGTAGGTACAACTATTATGGAACGGTTTCACAGCTTGTCAATACGGGAAAAATGAACCTGTCATGCTTTCCCCACGCCGGCAGGGAGGGCGTTGCGTTTTTTGCCGCCGTGGTGTATGATGGGGAAAACGTGCGTGCGCCGCGCCGTGCCGCCGCGCAGCCTTCAATAAAGGAGACACACCATGCTGCATTTCAACCTTCTCAAGGCCGAGACGGCGGCGGACGCCGCCCGTCTGGCCGCCGACCGTTTTCAGGAGGTGATCTGTGCCAAGCCCGCCTGTGTGCTGGGACTGGCCACCGGCTCCTCCCCCGTCCCCCTGTACCGGGAGCTGATCGCGCGGGAGAGGGCGGGACTCATCGACTTCTCCCGCGTCCGCTCCGTGAATCTGGACGAGTACAAGGGCCTTGCTCCCGACCATCCCCAGAGCTATCGCCGCTTCATGCAGGAGAACCTGTTCGACCACATCTCCATCCGGCCGGAGAACACCTATGTGCCCGACGGCCTGACCGGCGATGTGGACGCCATGTGCGCGGCCTATGAGGAGACCATCGAGGCGCTGGGCGGCGTGGATCTGCAGCTGCTGGGACTGGGCCACGACGGCCACATCGGCTTCAACGAGCCCTGCGATCACTTTCCCGTCCGCACCCATGAGGCGGCGCTGACCGAGTCCACGCGGCAGGCCAACGCCCGGTTCTTCGCCAGCGAGGCGGAGGTGCCCGCGGCGGCCTACACCATGGGCGTGGGCACGGTGATGGCCGCCCGCAGGGTGCTGATGATCGTCACCGGCGCGGACAAGGCGGACATCCTGCGCAAGGCGTTTCTCGGCCCCGTGACGCCGTGGGTGCCCGCGTCCATCCTGCAGTTCCACCCCGATGTGACGCTGATCTGCGACCGTGCCGCATGGGACGGCGCGGCGCGCTGAGGGGCCTGCCGGAGGTGTGATATGCGGTTTGAAAACGGTCTGATCTTTGTGAACGGGCGGTTTGTCCCCGGCGGCTTCTCCGTGGAGGACGGGCGCTTCGCCCATGTGTTGTCCAGCGGGGCAGAGGAGACGTGCGTCGACCTGCGCGGTGCGCGGGTCATCCCCGGTCTGGTGGATGTCCACACCCACGGCGGCTCCGGCGCGGACTTCTCCGACGGCGACGATGACGGCCTTGTGAAAATGGCCGCCTATCTGGCGCAAAACGGCGTCACGTCCTTCGCTCCCGCCTCCATGACCCTGCCCTATGACACGCTGGAAACGGCGTTCCGCGCGGCGGTGCGCCTGCACAGGAACGCCCCGGCGCGCTGTGCCCGGCTGCTGGGTATCCAGATGGAGGGCCCGTTCTTCTCCGAGAGGAAAAAGGGCGCCCAGAACGCCGCCTATCTCCGTCTGCCGGACTACGACGCCTTTGCCCGGCTCTACGACGCGGCAGAGGGGCTGCTGCGGATCGCGGATGTGGCCCCGGAGCTGCCCGGCGCGGTGGAGTTCGCCCGCCGCGCATCGGAAAAATGTACCGTCTCCGTGGCCCACACCGACGCCTCCTATGAGGAGGCTGCCGCCGTTTTTGACGCGGGCGCTGCCCACCTGACGCACCTTTATAACGCCATGCCCGGTATTCACCACCGGAATCCCGGTCCTATCGGCGCGGCCTCCGAGCGGGAGAGCGTCACCGCCGAGCTGATCTGTGACGGGCACCACGTCCACCCCAGCGCCGTGCGGATGGCCTTCAAGCTGTTTCCCGGCCGCATCTGCCTGATCTCCGACGCCCTGCGCTGCTGCGGCATGCCGGACGGGCAGTACACGCTGGGCGGGCAGTCTGTGTTCCTCTCCGGCGGCGTGGCCCGTCTGGCCGATGGCACCATCGCCGGAAGCGCCGCCAATTTGTACGACTGCATGCGCAATGCCGTGGCCTTCGGCATCCCCATGGAGGACGCGGTGCTGTCCGCCACCGCCATCCCCGCCCGGGAGATCGGGCGGGCCGGGGAGACGGGGGCCATCGCCGACGGCCTGCCCGCCGACTTCGTGGTGTGCGGCGAAGCGCTGGAGCGCCGCGCCGTCTATCTGGGCGGCGTGCGCCTGTGACCATACGCGGAAAATGCCCCGAAAAGCACCGGGAAACCGGTGCTTTTCGGGGCACTGTGTCTGTGCGGCGTCCTTACACGGGGCGGAACACGTCGATGATGTCCGTGAACAGCTTCAGCTCGCGGGCGAAGCGCTGGCGCAGCTGCTCCGGCGTCTCCCGGCCCTTGCCGGCCTCGAAGAAGCCGTGACCGCTGTGTACGGCGATGTACAGCTTGCCGTCCGTGTTGAGGTTCAGGGCGAATCTGCCGGAGGTCTCCGCCAGCGCCATGAGCCGCTCCATGCGGCTGGGGTTCAGGATGCGCAGCGCCTCCTGCGCGTCGCCGCTGCTGAGGTTGAAGCGCTTGTTGAAGTCCTCGTTCTCCGTCTTGATGGTGCGGGCGTTCAGCAGCTTTTCCAGTCTCTCCCGGGGCCAGATGGTCAGCCACGTCGGGAATTCCCACTCCAGACGGCACAGCGCCCACTGACCGGCATAGACCTCCCGTTCGTTCCGCTCCCACTGGTTCGTCTCCTCCCGCTGGAACTCGCTGACATCCGTCAGCCGGACGGTGCACAGCTCCGTGGTCAGCCCCTGATAGACGCCCCGGATGCGCCCGCTTTCGCTGCAATAGTCGTGGCTGGGCACGGGAATGTTGGTGTCCCCCCTGTGCAGCAGGGGGGAGGAGGGCGGCATCTCCACGTTTTCCATCACAGCGCCCACCACGCCGGGGGCAAGGGTGTCCATGGTCAGCCGGTCGGCCTTGCCCGTGGACTTGCGCCGCAGCCACTCGCCGATACCGGCCAGCAGCGCGCCCGCGATGATCGCGGGAACGGAGCCGCCGAAGACCGCCCCGGCGGCGATGACCACCACGCCCAGGATCTCCAGAAGCCTGCCGCCGAGGCCGCCCCGCTTGCCCTTCTGCAGCTCCTCGGCCAGCTGCCGGTCCGTCATGTTGTTTTTCTGTTCTGCCATACAGTCCTCCTTATCTGTCCGCGCCGGACGCCCCGCAGGGTGTCCGGCGGCGCTTTTCGTGTCTTACCACCGGTTCAGGCGCTCAAAGAGGCGATAGTCCCCCTCCACGCCCCAGTAAAAGGCGTTGTCGCCGGCCAGCGCCACGCGGTAGCTGACATCGGAGAACACCTCGGAATCGGCGGCGTAGTGGCCCTGCGCCTCGTCCACCAGACGGAGCGTACCGCTGTCAACCTCCCGCAGCGTGCCGTCCGAGTTGTCGTACAGGATCCAGTCGTCGGCCACGCCGATGCCGATGACCGTCTCGGCGTCCTCGTCGCCATCCATGTACCACGCGCCGTCCAGCCCCTCGGGGACTGGCTCGTCATCGGTATAGCCGTCGATCTGGGACTCCTCCGGCTGGAACACCAGCTGCTCGCTGTCCTTATCCCAGTACCAGACCATCAGCGCCTGCGCGCCGTCCAGCTCGAACAGCAGCGCCACGTCGCTGTTGCCGTCGCCGTTCCGGTCGGCGAAGTCGATGCTCCGGAACGCCTCCCACGGGTCGCACTGCAGCGCGATGGGGTAGGCCGCGTAGTCATACATGACCGGCGTTGCGTCGTCATAGTAGAAGTCGGCGCTGTCCGCGTTGATGCACACCAGCACGTCCACGTCCCCGCCGTTGCGGGTGATGGTGCCGGTGTCCCGGACGACGCCGGTAACGCGCCAGTCGTCCCCGGCCACATCGTCGGGGTCGGTACTGCCGCTGCCGCCGCAGGCCGTCAGACTCAGGCACAGCAGCAGGGTCAGCCATAAAGCAAAAAGTTTTTTCATAGGTTTCCTCCTTATTTCCGGATGAAGCGTGTCAGGACTCCTGCTCCGCCATGGACAGTATCTCGTCGTGGCTCAGCTCCACGTCGCCGAAGCGGACGAAGATGCCGTTGGTGACGGCGCTGTTCCACACCCGCACATCCGCCAGCGGGCGGAAGCGGATCTTGTCCAGATGGGGCGTCATATCCAGCAGGAGGCGGCTGCCGGACACGAAATCCACCTGCAGGATATGACCGGGCAGGGGCGTAACGGCTGTGAGATATCTGCGGTTCAATGGTACGTCCTCCTTTCTGCTTGTTGTGTCCATATTGTACCGTGCCGGAAAGAAAAAGACTACTCCACAAAGGTTAGCTTTTTCGCCTGCGGCATGGCCGGTGATTGCAAACGGCGGGGCAGGGTGGTATAATCCGGACAGGAATACACGCGGCAAGCCTGTTCCGCGCTATCAATCATTTAAGGAGGACAAACGCGATGGAAAACTTCAAGTTTTCAACACTGGAGTACAAGCGCCCCGATCTGGAGACGCGCAGCCAGAGACTGACCCAATGGAAGGCTGCCGTCCAGCAGGCGGAGAGCTATGAGGCCCTGCGCGGCCTGCTCTTTGAGATCGACCGGGAGAACTGCCGGCTGCTCACCATGTACTCCGTGGCGCACATCCGCCATACGCTGGACACGAGGGATGAATTTTACGAGACGGAGATCGCCTATCTGCAGGATACCCTGCCCACTCTGGGCGCGGCTGAGGTGGCGCTCAGCGAGGCCATCGCCGCCAGCCCCTTCCGCTCCGACATCGAGCAGGAGTTCGGCAAGCAGTATTTCGTGTCCATCGACCTGCAGAAGAAGCTGTTCTGCGAGGCCAACATCCCGCTGCGCCAGCAGGAGAGCCGCCTGACCAACGAGTACCAGAAGATCATGGCCACGGCGGAGATCCCCTTCGACGGCAAGACCCTGAACCTCTACGGCGTGCAGAAATACTTCGAGCATCCCGACCGGGCCGTGCGCGCCGCCGCCGTCAAGGCGTACTCCAAGTTCTACGAGAGCAACGAGCCGCGGCTGGAGGAGATATGGGACGAGCTGATCCGCATCCGCAACCAGATGGGCAAAAATCTGGGCTACGAGAACTACATCCCCGTGGGCTATCTGGAGCAGAGCCGCACGGACTATGGCGAAAAGGAGGTGGCGTCCTTCCGCGAGCAGGTGCGCACCGTCCTGGTGCCGCTGTGCCGGAAGCTGTATGACGCGCAGGCCAGACGTCTCGGCATCGACCATGTCATGTGTCACGATGAGAAGATGGTGTTCCCGGACGGCAACGCCGAGCCTGCGGGCGACGACGCCTTCATGGTCAAGACCGCCCAGAGGATGTATCACGAGATCAGCCCGGAGACAGGCGAATTCATCGACTTCATGATCGACCACGAGCTGATGGACTTACAGAATAAGCCGGGCAAGGCGTCCACGGGCTACATGACCAGCCTGCCCAGCCTGAAGGCGCCCTTCGTGTTCTCCTGCTTCAACCACACCATTTTTGATATGCAGGTACTGACCCACGAGCTGGGCCACGCCTTCGCGGGCTATATGGCCATGCGCAGCCAGCCTATTTCGGACTATTACAGCGAATCCACGGATATCGCGGAGATCCACTCGATGTCCATGGAGCAGTTCGCCTACCCCTACGCCGAGTGGTTCTTCGGCGACCAGGCGGACAAGTTCCGCTTCGCGCACCTGCAGGAGGCGCTGACCTTCGTGCCCTTCGGCGTGGCCGTGGACGAGTTTCAGCACATCTGCTACGCGCATCCCGAGCTGACGCCCAAGGAGCGGACGTATCAGTGGCACCTGCTGGAGGAGAAGTACATGCCGTGGCGCCGCTACGAGAACGATCCCTTCATGGAGCGCGGCGGCTACTGGTACCACAAGCTGCACATCTACCTCTACCCCTTCTACTACATCAACTACACCCTCACCACCATGGGCGCCATGGAGTTCAAGAAGAAGTACGCCGAGGATAAGGAAGCCGCGTGGCAGGACTATCTCAGGCTCTGCAAGGCCGGCGGCAGCCGCAGCTATCTGGAGACGCTGCGCTATGCGAAGCTGTCCAACCCCTTTGAGGAGGGCTCCGTCCGGCGCGCCTGCGGCTACGCGGAGGAGATCCTGCTCCGGCAGATCGCCGAACAGGAGCGGTAAGAGACGGCCCCGGCGGTGATCGAAACAGCGTAAACGGGGAGAGGGCAGGCCGTCGGCCTGCCCTCTCCCCGTTCCGTTTCCCGGCGTCCCGACCGCCTGCAAAATGCGGGAGAATTGTGCAGGCTGCATAATCTATATAGTGACGAGTTGTGCGGTATGATGATGTTTTTGGCGAAACGACTGTTGACTTCCGCCACCTGCTTTGCTAAAATAGCCCCAACATTTCCGAAGCGAAGGGAGGCGGTCACGATGACCCGTACCATGAACAGCAAGATGAACAAGACCATGACCGCCGCCTGCGCCGGTGCTGCTTTCTGCTGCGCCTGTGCCGCTTCCAATACTGTCATTCTGTCCGTGCTGGGCGCCATTATTATGGCGTCCATTATTATTTGCGTCCTGCTGGCCGCATATACCGATACGCCATTGGCACGGATAACCGCATGATACGCTGACACACGATACAGCAAAGCGGCTCCGCCCATGGGCGGAGCCGCTTTTTTGTATGACTCCGGCACAGCCGGGGCCGATATCCTTCAGAAAAAATGATACAAAAGGAGAACAAGAACCATGAAAAAGAGAGTATTTGCCATGCTTATGGCCTGTATGATGGCGCTCAGCCTTGTGGCCTGCGGCAATAAGACCAACGACAACGGCGGCAGCGGTGACAGTGCCGACGGCGCCGGGACAGAGACCATCAAGCTGGGCGTGGTGGGGCCGCTGACCGGCGGCTACGCCAACTACGGTCTTTCCGTGCAGCACGGCGCGCAGCTGGCTGTGGATGAGATCAACGCCGCCGGCGGCGTCAACGGCAAGCAGCTGGAGCTGAGCGCGCAGGACTCGCAGGGCGATCCCGAGAGCGCCGTGGCGGCCTACGGCAAGCTGATGGACTGGGGCATGAACGTATTTCTGGGCGGCGTGCTGTCCGGTGAAACGGCATCCGTCGTGGCGGCGGCCAAGGCCGATGACATGTTCATCATGGAGACTACGGGTTCCGCCGACAAGTGCATCGACGGCAACGACAAGGCGTTCCGCATCTGCTTCTATGACTCCTATCAGGGAACTGCTGCGGCGGACTACCTGAAGGACAACGCCCTGGCCGATGAGGTGGGTGTGTTCTACCAGAGCGACAACGACTACTCCGCAGGCCTGTATAACGCCTTCGTGGCCGAGTGCGAAAAGACCGGCGTGACCATCAAGGAGACGCAGACCTTTACCGCCGCCACCAACACCGATTTCTCCACGCAGGTGAACGCACTGGTCAACTCCGGCGTGAAGGTGGTGTTCATCCCCATCTACGCGGAGGAGGCCTCCACCTTCCTGACCCAGGCCAAGGGCAAGTTCGCGGAGGACGTGTACTTCTTCGGCGCTGACGGTCTGGACGGCATCCTCGGCAAGGTCAGTCAGGATGTGACCATCGCCGATAACGTGCTGATGATGACTCCCTTCGCCGCTGACTCCGCCGCCGCCAATGTGCAGGCCTTTGTCAGCGCCTATCAGGCGAACTACAACGCCACCCCCGACCAGTTCGCCGCCGACGCCTATGACGCCGTGTATGTGGTGAAGGCCGCCGTGGAGGCTGCCGGCGGCAGCACCTCCGGCGCGGAGCTGGCCGCTGTGATGACCTCCCTGACCGTGGAGGGCGTCACCGGCACCATGACCTGGAACGCCGACGGCAACACCAACAAGGCCGCCAGCGCCATCCTCTACAAGAACGGTGTGGGCACGCTGTTCGGTGAGGACAGCGGCGCGGCCGAATAAAAAACGCTTCTTCTCCCTTCCTCACATAGCCGACCGCCCTCCCGGCACCGCGCCGGGAGGGCGGGACAGGCGCAACGCACTTGACGCAAAGGAATGACGACTATGACGAATCTGATCCAAACTTTGATAAGCGGGCTGAGCCTCGGCAACATCTACGCGCTGATCGCGCTGGGCTATACCATGGTCTACGGCATCGCCAAAATGCTGAACTTCGCCCACGGCGACGTGATCATGGTGGGCGCGTACAGCGGCATCGTGGCGGTGGCGCAGCTGGGACTGTCCCCATGGGTGACGGTGATCGTCAGCATCGTGGTATGCGCGGTGCTGGGTGTGGTCATCGAGTTCTGCGCCTATAAGCCTCTGCGGCAGGCGGCGCCGCTGAGCGTGCTCATTACGGCCATCGGCGTCAGCTACCTTTTGCAGAACGCGGCGCTGCTGATCTTCGGCTCCCAGCAAATGGCGTATCCCACGCTGGTGAAGCTGCCCGGCTTTACCGTGGGCGGTGTGCAGGTGGACGGCATCACCGTATTGACACTGGCCGTCACGGCGGCGCTGATGGCGGCGCTGACGCTGTTCATCGACAAGACCAAGCTGGGTAAGGCCATGCGGGCGGTGTCCGAGGACAAGGACGCCGCCACACTGATGGGCATCAGTGTGGACAGAACGATCACGCTGACATTCGCCATCGGCTCGGCGCTGGCGGCGTTCGCCCGCATGTTCTACGGCATGACCTATGTGTATATCAAGCCCACCACCGGCGCGATGCCCGGCATCAAGGCGTTCACGGCGGCGGTGTTCGGAGGCATCGGCTCCATCCCTGGGGCCATGCTGGGCGGTATCCTGCTGGGCCTCATCGAGCAGCTGTCCAAGACGTATATCTCCACCCTGTGGGCGGACGCCATCGTGTTCGCCGTGCTGGTGGCAGTGCTGGTGGTGAAGCCCACGGGCTTGCTGGGAAAGCCCATGCAGGAAAAGGTGTGAGGTGAAGGAAATGCAGCTGATACAGAAAAAAAGACAGCGCGCCGATCTCATCACGGTGGCGGCGGTGGCCGTACTGTTCACGGTGATGGCGGTGCTGCTGTATACCGGAAGCCTGACCCGGCAGGTGACAAACATGCTGATCCCCACGGCGGTGTACATCGTCATGGCAGTGTCGCTGAATCTGGTGGTGGGCCTGCTGGGCGAGCTGAGTCTGGGTCACGCGGGGTTCATGTCCGTGGGACTGTTCTCCGGCTGCCTGGTGGCCATCGCACTGTCGGAAACGGCGCTGCCGCTGGGCGTGCGGCTGCCGGTGAGCATGCTGACCGGCGGTCTGACGGCGGCGGTGTTCGGCCTGCTGGTAGGGCTGCCCGCCCTGCGGCTGCGGGGCGACTATCTGGCCATCGTGACGCTGGCCTGCGGCGAGATCATCAAGAACATCATCACAAATCTGAATTTCACCGGCGGCGCGCTGGGCCTGAACACCACTGCCGTCTATGCCGGCGCCAGGGAGCTGCTGCCCTACGGCGCGGTGCTGGTGCTGCTGACGGTGGCGGTGATGCTGAACCTGAAGCGCTCCAAGTACGGGCGGGCTATCATGGCCATTCGGGACAACCGCATCGCGGCGGAGTCCGTGGGCCTGAACGTCACATGGTACAAGCTGGCGGTGTTCGTTATCGCGGCGTTCTTCGCCGGGTGCGCCGGCGTGCTGTACGGCCACTCGCTGGCCAACATCAAGGCGGCGACGTTCGATTACAACATGTCTATCGAGATATTGGTCATCGTGGTGCTGGGCGGCATGGGCAGCGTGCCGGGCTCCGTGATCTCGGCCATCGTGCTGACGGTGCTGCCGGAGGCTCTGCGGGAGGTGGCGGACTACCGGATGCTGGTGTACGCCATCGTACTGATCCTGGTGATGCAGGCCACCAACAACCCCGCCATGAAGCGGTTCTTCGGCTCGCTGCGTGAAAAGCTGACACCGAAGGGAAAGGAGCGTGCGGCGCTGTGAGTGCGAAAACGAAACTGGTGAACCGGCCGTCCACCGTCCTGCTGCCGGAACGCGACATCGACAAATCCCCGGTGCTGGAGTGCGTGGGGCTGGGCGTGACCTTCGGCGGCCTGAAGGCGGTGGAGGATTTTGACCTGACCATCGGCCGCACGGAGATCGCAGGGCTCATCGGGCCCAACGGCGCGGGCAAGACCACGGTGTTCAATCTGCTGACCAAGGTGTACCAGCCCACGGCGGGGGCCATCCTGCTGGACGGTAAGGACACCCACAGCATGACCACGGCGCAGGTGAACAAGGCGGGCATCGCCCGGACGTTCCAGAACATCCGCCTGTTCAATGATCTGACGGTGGCGGAGAACCTGATGGTGGCCATGAACGACTCCGTGCGGTACGGGCTGGCAGGCAGCATCCTGCATTTTCCCAAGTACGCCCGGGAGGAGCGCATCGCCCGGGAGCGGACGGAGGAGCTGCTGAGCATCTTCCACATGGAGTCCCACGCCGATGAGCGGGCGGGCTCCCTGCCCTACGGCGCACAGCGGCGGCTGGAGATCCTGCGGGCGCTGGCGTCCAACCCGTGCCTGCTGCTGCTGGACGAACCGGCGGCGGGCATGAACCCGTCGGAAACGGCGGAGCTGATGGAGAACATCCGCAAGATACGGGATACGTTCCAGATCGCGGTGCTGCTCATCGAGCATGATATGAATCTGGTTATGAACATCTGCGAGGGCATCTGCGTGCTGAACTTCGGACACATCATCGCCAAGGGCACGCCGGCGGATATTCAGGCCGACCCGGCGGTCATCGAGGCGTATCTGGGCAGGAAAAAGGAGGCGAGCGCATGAGCACCGTGCTGCAGGTGGAGAACATCAACGTGTACTACGGCAGCATCCACGCGGTGAAGGACGTGTCCTTCCATGTGGAGCAGGGTGAGGTGGTGACACTGATCGGCGCTAACGGCGCGGGCAAGTCCACCACCCTGAACACCGTGGCGGGTCTGCTGCGCAGCCGGACGGGCAGCGTGCGCTTCATGGACGAGGAGCTGCGCCATGTGCCCAGTCACAGACTGGTGGGGCGCGGTATGGCCCTCGTGCCGGAGGGACGGCGTATTTTCCAGCACATGACGGTGCAGGAAAATCTGGACATGGGAGGCTACTGCCGCAGTGGGGACGTGAGTGCCGACATTGAGAGCGTGTTTGCGCGCTTTCCAAGGCTGAGAGAGCGGCGGAAGCAGGTGGCCGGTACGTTGTCCGGCGGCGAGCAGCAGATGCTGGCCATGGGACGGGCGCTGATGAGCCATCCCAAGCTGCTGATGCTGGACGAGCCGTCCATGGGCCTTGCCCCGCTGCTGGTGGAGCAGATCTTCGACATCATCCGCCAGATCCACGCCGACGGTACCACGATCCTTCTGGTGGAGCAGAACGCGCAGGCGGCGCTGGCCGTGGCCGACCGGGGCTATGTGCTGGAAACGGGGCGCATCGTCACCGAGGGCAGCGGCGCGGCGCTGCTGGAGAGCGACGCCATCCGCAAGGCCTATCTGGGCGGATAAGCCCGACCGCATACGGGCACACAGCCCAGCGCGCCTTTTTGAACCACTTGCCGGACGAGTGGTTCAAAAGGGCTGCTGCCGACGAGAAAAACAAGACAAAAATGGCATCGGATCCATACCGGTGCGTATACTCCGATGCAATAAGGAACCCGCCCATTGAACATGGGCGGGTTCCTTATTGCGCGGTTCCGTTCAGCCTGCTGCGGCGCAGAGCGCCGGGGGCGTATCTCTCTGCATGCGCCTGCACATACCGGTCGTAAGTGATTTTCTCCCGCGTGTTCATGTTGACACGGTGCGCCGGCAGCGGCCATTGCAAAACAGGGAGATCGCAATAGCCGCCGGTCTGGTACCGGACGGTGAATTTTCGGCCTGCTCCAGCAGTCTGATCTCCATGTCGTGTTCCTCCTTCCGATGCCGCGGCGTTTTCCGTTATAGCAGGACGCAGGCGGCGGCGCAAGCGGTTCGCGGGGCGCGGCGGGAGGCGAGCGTTATTGTGGAAGTAGAATAACGCTATTCACGAGTAAGACTTGCGGAAAAGCTAAAAATATTGTATAATAGCTGAAAAAAATTCAGGTACCTTCGGACAGGCGGGGCGGCCCGCCGCAGAGAGGAGAACGATATGGCCACTTTCACCGTGAACGGACAAACCGTTGTCGTGGAGAAGAATCAGAAGCTGATCCGCTATCTGCGGGACACGCTGCACCTGACATCCGTGAAGGATGGATGCAGCGAGGGCGCCTGCGGCACCTGCCATGTGCTCATCGACGGCAAGCCCACCAAGGCCTGCATTCCCCAGACCGATAAGCTGGAGGGCAAGACCATCGTGACGGTGGAGGGACTCAGCGATTGGGAAAAGCAGGTGTATACCTTCGCCTTCGGTGAGGCGGGGGCGGTGCAGTGCGGCTTCTGCATCCCGGGCATGGTCATCTCCGCCAAGGGGCTGCTGGACGGGAATCCCGACCCCACCCGTGAGGAGGCGGCGTTTGCCATCCGCAACAACATCTGCCGCTGCACCGGCTATGTGAAGATCATCGACGGCATCCTGCTGGCGGCCAAGATCTTCCGGGAGGGAAAGCTCCCGGCGGCCTCTGCCGACGACTGGCAGGTGGGCAGCCGCGTCCACCGGCTGGACGTGGAGGAGAAGGTGCTGGGCTACGGCCAGTACCCCGACGATGTGTATGTGGACGGCATGTGCTACGGCGGCGCGGTGCGCAGCCAGTACGCCCGGGCCAGAGTGCTGCGCATCGACACCTCCGAGGCGGAGGCGCTGGAGGGTGTGGTGTGCGTGCTGACCCAGAAGGATATCCCCGGCAAGGTCAACGTGGGGCATCTGAAGAAGGATCAGCCCACGCTCATCGGCATCGGGGAGATCACCCACTATCTGGGCGACACGGTGGCGCTGGTGTGCGCCCGGGATCAGGAGACGCTGGAGGCCGCCAAGAAGCTGGTGAAGGTGGAATACGAGGTGCTGCCGGCGGTGCACAGCCCCGCGGAGGCGGCAGCGCCCGGTGCGCCGCTGGTGTTCGAGGAGGAAGAAAGCAATGTGCAGGCCTACAAGCATGTGTCGCGGGGCGACGCGGCGGGGGCCATTGCCAGATCGAAATATGTACTGACGGAGAAATTCCACACGCCGTGGACGGAGCACGCCTTTCTGGAGCCGGAGTGCTGCGTGGCGCTGCCGCTGGACAACGGCGGCGTGAAGCTGCTGACCACCGACCAGAGCTCCCACACCACTATGCACGAGTGCGCGGCCATGCTGGGCGTGGACTATGAGCACTGTCAGGTGCAGAATATGCTGGTGGGCGGCGGCTTCGGCGGCAAGGAGGACATGTCCGTGCAGCACCACGCGGCGCTGCTGGCCTATGTGGCGCGGGTACCGGTGAAGGTGAAGCTCAGCCGGCAGGAGTCCATCCTCGTCCACCCCAAGCGCCACAGTATGGACATGGAGTTCACCATGGGCTGCGACGAAAACGGCATTATTCAGGGCGTGAAGGCCAGCGTGGTGTCCGACACCGGCGCGTTCGCCTCGCTGGGAGGGCCTGTGCTGGAGCGCGCCTGCACCCACGCGGCGGGGCCCTACGCCTATGAGAATTTTGAGATCGAGGGCCACGCCTACTACACCAACAACCCGCCGGCCGGCGCGTTCCGGGGCTTCGGCGTGACGCAGACCTGCTTCTGCACGGAGACGCTGCTGAACCAGATGGCCGAGCTGGTGGGCATCAGCCCGTGGGAGATCCGCTACCGCAATGCCATCCGGCCCGGCGGCGTGCTGCCCAACGGTCAGATCGTGGACGGCTCCACCGGCCTTGTGGAGACGCTGGAGGCCATCAAGCCCGCCTACGACGCGGCGGTGGCGGCGGGTGACCCGGTGGGCATCGCCTGCGCCATGAAGAACGCCGGCGTGGGCGTGGGTATCCCCGACTGGGGCCGCTGCAAGCTCATCGTGGAACCGGACGGCAAGGTGCATATCTACTCCGGCGCCAGCTGCATCGGGCAGGGACTGGGCACCGTGCTGGTACAGACGGTGGTGACCTGCACCGGCCTGCGGCGCGGCGACGTGGTATACGAGCGGAGCAATACGTGGATCGCACCGGACTCCGGCGATACCTCCGGCAGCCGCCAGACGCTGGTGACGGGTGAGGCCACCCGCCGCGCCTGCGCGAAGCTGAAGGCGGAGCTGGACGGCGGCAAAACGCTGGCGCAGCTGACGGGACAGGAGTTCTACGGCGAGTATCTGGCCAAGACCGATCCCCTGGGCGCGGATGTACCCAACCCCGTGAGCCATGTGGCCTACGGCTACGCCACGCAGATGTGCATCCTCGACCGCGAGACGGGGAAGATCAAAAAGATGGTGGCTGCCCATGACGTGGGCAAGGCCGTGAACCCCCTCAGCGTGGAGGGGCAGATCGAGGGCGGCGTGGTGATGTCCATGGGCTACGCCCTGACGGAGCAGTACCCCATTGACGAGAACTGCCGCCCCACCGCCAAGTACGGCATGCTGGGGCTGTTCCGGGCCAACCAGCTGCCGCAGGAGGAGATCGAGGCCATTGTGGTGGAGAAGCCGGGGCTGGATGTGGCCGGCGGCGCCATCGGCATCGGCGAGATCACGTCTATCCCCACGGCGCCGGCCATCGCCGATGCCTACTACCGCTGGGACGGGGAGCGGCGCTTCGAGCTGCCGCTGGCGAACACGCCCTACGCGCGGAAAAAGTAAAAAATAACACAGGCCGCAGCAGCGCTGCGGCCTGTGACGAGACGACATACGCGGGGCGTTACGGCTTCTGCCCGGTGAGGGCGTTCAGCGCATCGCGGGTGTCCACGTCCGTCAGCTGGCGGGCGGGCACGTCGTACAGCAGCAGGACGTCCTCGTGACGGCGGATGACGGTGCTGCCGCCGTGATCCTCCCGCAGCGCCCGCAGCTCCGGGAAGAAGCAGGCAGGGAACAGGCAGGGATTGCCCCGGACGCCGTTGTGGCCCAGAGCCACGATGCAGGACGGGTGCCGGCAGTAGAAGTCCAGCAGCCCCGCCACGCTGGCCTGCTCCAGCAGGGGCTGGTCGGACACCAGAAACAGCGCGGCGTCGCAGTCGCCCAGGGTGTCCAGCCCCAGTGAGATGGTGTGGCTGATGCCCCAGTCCGGGTGCCGGTTCTTCACAGGCGTGAAGGAGAAGCGCCGGGCGGCCTCCGCCGCCTCCGGGTACTGGGTGACGACGGCTACGCGGCAGAACCGGCCGGGCGGTACGGCCTCCAGCGCGCGGCGCAGGAGCGTTTTGCCGTCCACCTCGGCGGCCAGCTTGTTCCGGCCGAAGCGGGATGCGTTGCCGGCGGCCATGACGACGCAGCCGATACGCAGTTTTTCCATGGAAAGCACCTCCGTGGTGTGACCTTTAGCGGTAGTATACCCGGAAAACGGAAAAGCTGTCAAGAAAAACGGCGTTATACCCCGAGTAGGATAATGAAAAGCCTTTTCAAATTCACGGGTTTGTGATAGGATAGTACAAGTATCAGTATGGCAGATATCTGCCATCAGCACAGCTGTTATCGAGATTGATCTCGTTGATAAGGAGGAGTACCGGAATGGGTGAGGTTGGAAAGAGCCAAGTCAGGGTGGACGCCTTCGACAAGGCCACAGGACGTACCAAGTATTATGAGGATATGATGCCCCGGAACGCACTGTATGTGCGCATCAAGCACGCGGAGATCGCCCACGGCTTCGTGAAGACCGTGGATACCAGCGCCGCCGAGGCCATCGACGGGGTGGTGAAGGTCATCACCTGCTTCGACGTGCCGGACATCACCTTCCCCACGGCGGGCCATCCGTGGTCGATGGATCCGGGCCATCAGGACGTGGCCGACCGCCATCTGCTGAACCGGCATGTGCGGTACTGGGGCGACGATGTGGCGGTGGTCATCGCCGAGGACGAGGTGTCCGCCATGCAGGGCGTGCGGGCGCTGAAGGTGGAGTATGAGGAGCTGCCCTTCGTACTGGATGTCCAGAAGGCCATGGAGGAGGGTGCGCCCCAGCTGCATGAGGGCTTCCCCCGCAACATCCTGAAGCACACCGACATGAAGAAGGGCGACTATCAGGCCGCCATTCAGGAGCCGGGCCTTATGAAAGTAGAGGGCTGGTACGACACGCCCACCGTGCAGCACAGCCACATCGAGAACCACGGCTGCTTCTCCTACGAGGAGAACGGGCGGATCGTGGTGGTGTCCTCCACCCAGATCCCCCACATCATCCGCCGCATCGTGGGACAGGCGCTGGGCCGTCCGTGGGCGGATATCCACGTTATCAAGCCCTATATCGGC
>ERZ857480.2105-NODE-3263-length-17937-cov-104.6793_pt1 | contig 17937 bp, 16 predicted proteins | sample MGYA00519767_ERZ857480 | MGnify/ENA primary metagenome ERZ857480 (study PRJEB31778, sample SAMEA3449210) | human gut metagenome | biome: human gut; feature: human-associated habitat; material: faeces | place: United Kingdom | collected 2010/2012 ...
GCTGCGGCACGGCATCTGCGTTGCCAAAATGCTCGATAATGTCGGGTTGCGGTACCCGCATCGTGCTTCGGGGGCAAAAGCCCCTCGCACTCTGCGACCGCTACCCCTGCTTCGGTTCGCTGTTTCCACCACTGGCGGCGCTCACCTTTGCAGCATCCAGTATTATCTGCGCTTTTGGCTTGGCATCTGCCGCACCTCGCTCGCCGTATCGGCACTTAGAATTATGCGGTATTGCCCTAATTATTGCCGCTTCCAAAAATTCCGTCCTTCAACTCCTAACTCCTACTTCCTACCTCCTAACTTATGAACCATCTTCTCCAATCTCAACTCCAATCCTATGCTTCCTCCGGGCTTTACCCCTTGCACATGCCGGGGCACAAGCGGCGGGTGGTGCCGGCACCGGGCCTGCCCGCCGGGTGGGATATGACCGAAGTTCCCGGCGTAGATGACCTGCACGATGCAGACGGCATTTTGGCCGATGCCATGGCCCGCACCGCCGCCCTGTGGGGGGCAAAGCGAACCTGGTATCTGGTCAACGGCTCCACCTGCGGCATTCTGGCCGCCATCCGGGCCGCTGTCGTCAGTTCCGGCCGCACCGCCGTCATCTGCGCACGCAACTGCCACAAATCCGTTTACCACGCCATTGAGCTCAACCGCTTAACGGCACACTGGCTGGTGCCCCCCGTGGACCCGGCGTTCGGCATTTACGGCAGCATCACCCCCGCCATGGTAGCGGATGCCCTGCGCGCCTGCCCGGATGCCGCTGCGGTCATCCTTACCAGCCCCACCTATGAGGGTGTTTTGAGTGATCTTGCCGCCATTGCCGCTTTGTGCCACGCCGCCAACGTTCCCCTAATCGTGGACGAAGCCCACGGCGCGCACTATCTGCCACTGGCCGCCGCCCACGGCTGGCAGGGCGGTGCCATTGCTGCCGGGGCGGATGTCATCATTCAAAGCCCGCACAAGACACTGCCCAGCCTAACTCAGACCGCCCTGCTGCACTGGAACAGTTCTTTCATTCCGCCGCAGGAGCTGGAACGCCAGCTGGATGTGTTTGAAACCAGTTCCCCCTCCTATCCGTTAATGGCCAGCCTGGACGGCTGCACCGGCCTGCTGGCCGAACACGGCGATGCCTGGTTTGCCGCCTGGCGTGCCCGCTTGCAGCGGTTCAGCGGCGCTGTGCGCCCACTGCGCCGCCTGCGCGTGCTCTGCCATGGGATGGATGATGTTTCTGCCCACCCCGGCTTTTTTGCCCACGATTCCGGCAAGATCCTCGTCAACGGTGCTGCTGCCGGGCTGACCGGCCCCGCCCTGGCGGAACTGCTGCGCCGGGACTGGCAGTTTGAAACCGAGATGTCCTGTGGTGCCAACGTGCTGGCCATGACCTCCCCCTGCGATGAAGAAACCGCCCTTGACCGTTTTGCCGCTGCCCTGTTGGTGATCGATGCTGCGGCGGCGCAGAACGCTCCCCTGCCCGCCTCGGCGCAGGTGCTGCCCACCCCCGGCCCAGCCGCCTGTTCCATCGCACAGGCGCTTTTTGCCCCGCACACCGCGTTGGCACTGCAACATGCCGTTGGCCGCACCTCGGCGGAGTATGTCTGGGCATATCCGCCGGGCGTTCCGCTGCTGGCACCGGGCGAAGTGATCACTCCGGAATTCATCGCGGCCTGCACCGCCCTTGCTGCCTGCGGCACCCACCTGCACCACACTGGCCTTGGCGGTGGCTCCACTTTGGATGTTCTGCCATAGCACCATTCCTGTTGTGGGCAAAAAACTGCCCGCCTCCCCGCAAAAATCCCCGCTTTTGCTTGACAAACCCTATGGTTTCCGTGTATATTTAATATAATCTATATTTATAGAAGAGGTGAAATTTCATGAAGCACATTCAGACTCTGAACACCCGCGATATGGCTAAGAGCCTCCAGAACGGCGGCTGCGGCGAATGCCAGACTTCCTGCCAGAGCGCCTGCAAGACCAGCTGCGGCATTGCCAACCAGCCTTGCGAGAAGAAGTAATTTTTACTTGAACTGGCTTTCTGCCGGGACTGCCTTTTACCAAAAAGGCGCTCCCGGTTCTTTTTATGTAACCCCACTTTGATTCGGATATGAGGAATAGTATGATCCATCAATATAAACTCAATGGCTACAACATTGTGCTGGATGTCTACAGCGGCAGCGTTCACGCTGTAGACGAACTGGCGTATGACGCCATCGCTCTGGTCGATGCCGGCCACCCCCGCGCAGAAGCTGCCGACCTGCTGGCAAAGAAATATGCTGACCATCCCGAAGTGACCGCCGAGGACATCAACGACTGCTTTGACGATATCGAAGAACTGAAGGCCGATGGCAAGCTGTTTGCCGAAGATATTTACGCTGACCATGCCTTTGACTTCAAGAATCGTTCCACCGTTGTCAAGGCACTCTGCCTGCATGTGGCCCACACCTGCAATCTGAACTGCGAATACTGCTTTGCCGCCCAGGGCAAGTTCCACGGCCAGTCCGGCCTGATGAGCTTTGAGACCGGCAAGCGTGCGCTGGATTTCCTGGTGGAGCACAGCGGCACCCGCCACAACCTGGAGGTTGACTTTTTCGGCGGCGAACCGCTGATGAACTTTGAGGTCTGCAAACAGCTGGTTGCCTATGCTCGCAGCATTGAAAAAGAAAAAGGCAAGAACTTCCGCTTCACCCTGACCACCAACGGCATCGGCATCACCGATGAAGTCATTGAGTGGGCCAACAAAGAGTGCTACAACGTGGTTCTTTCTCTGGATGGCCGCAAGGAGGTCAACGACCGTTTCCGCAAAGATATTGCAGGCCGCGGCAGCTATGACCGCATTGTGCCCAAGTTCCAGCAGCTGGTCAAGGCCCGCGGCGGTAAGGGCTACTACATGCGCGGCACCTTCACCCATTACAACACCGATTTCACCAACGACCTGTTCCACATGGCGGATGATCTCGGCTTTGACGAGCTTTCCATGGAGCCGGTCGTGAGCAAGGCCGGCAGTCCCGAAGCTCTGACCGAAGCCGACCTACCCATCCTGTTTGACCAGTATGAGCTGCTGGCCAAGGATATGCTCCGCCGTGAAAAAGCCGGTCATCCCATCACCTTCTACCATTACATGATCGACTTGGCCCATGGCCCCTGCATTTACAAGCGCATTTCCGGCTGTGGTTCCGGCACCGAATATATGGCCGTTACCCCCTGGGGCGACCTGTACCCCTGCCATCAGTTTGTCGGCGACCCGGATTACAAGCTGGGCGATATCTGGAACGGCGTTACCAACACCGAACTGCGGGATGAATTCAAGCTGTGCAACGTGTACGCCCGCCCCGACTGCAAGGATTGCTGGGCACGCCTGTACTGCGCGGGCGGCTGCGCCGCCAACGCCCTGCACGCCACCGGCGATATCCACGGTGTGTATGAATATGGCTGCGAAGTGTTCCGCAAGCGCATTGAATGTGCCCTGATGATCAAAGTAGCCGAAAGCCTTGATCCCGAGCTGGCAGGCCGCGCCGCAACGGCAGCTCCTGCCACCGACGAGGACTGTGGCGACTGTTCCTCCTGCGAATAATTTCCTTTTCCCAGGGTGTATCTGAAAAGTCGAAAATATCGGCTGTTTCTTTGTTTTCAGATACACCTTAACCGCCGAGCCAGCAAAATCGGCGTTTCTTGTTTATCCCCGCACCAAATCTTCCATCAAATTCATCCGGCAAAGCCGGAATAAGGAGCGCAACTTGTATGGAATACCGTGTCTGCCGCAATAACCCTGCCCCCTATAATGACCTCAACGGCAAAATCAGCCTGCTGGGTCTTGGCACCATGCGCCTGCCCCTGCGGGACGCCGCCGACCAGACCAGCATTGACGAGGAAAAGGCACAGGAGATTTTTGATTATGCCTATGCCCACGGCGTGAACTATTTCGATACTGCCTACCCCTACCACGGCGGCATGAGCGAAAAGTTCTGCGGCAAAGCTCTGGCCAAATATCCCCGCGCCAGCTATCACCTTGCCAGCAAACTGCCCGGCTGGCTGTTGAAATGCGATGAGGATGTGTCCCGTATTTTTAACGAGCAGTTGGCCAACTGCCGCACTGATTACTTTGATTTTTACCTCGTTCACTCTGTGCATGAAGGCAGCTGGTCCAATTACGTCAAGTACCACGCCTATGACCAGCTGAACGAGCTGCGCAAGGCGGGCAAAATCAAGCGTCTGGGCTTTTCTTTCCATGGCAGCGCTGAGCAGCTGGCAGAGATCCTTGCTGCAGGCGATTGGGATTTTGTACAGCTGCAGCTCAATTATTTTGACTGGGACTATCAGCAGAGCCGCAAAAAATACGAGCTGTGCGCCGCTGCCGGGCTGCAGGTCATCGTTATGGAGCCGGTGCGCGGCGGGATGCTGAACACCCTTTGCCCTGAAGCCGCCGCCCTGCTGCATCAGGCCGCCCCGGAAAAGAGCCTGGCCAGCTGGGCCATTCGCTGGGTTGCCAGCCTGCCCAATGTGCTGTGCGTACTTTCCGGCATGACTACCCTGGAGCAGGTACAGGATAATGTGGCTTCCATGGATCCCTTTATTCCGCTTTCCACCACCGAGCAGGATACCCTCGCCCGTGCGCTGGATGTGTTCAAGGCCCAAAAGCTTGCCCCCTGCACGGCCTGCAAGTACTGCATGCCCTGCCCCGCCGGGGTCAACATTCCGGGCATGCTGCACGCCTGGAACGAATACCGCCTGTGTGGTGACCGCCTCGCCACCCTAAAAGAGGAATATGAGGACGCCCCCGCCGCCACCCGCGCCGAGCATTGCATCAAATGCGGTGCCTGCCTGCCCAAATGCCCCCAGCACATCGACATCCGTTCCATGATGAGCACCATCTGCGATACGCTGTGATTTTTGGATTTACGGGGGATTTTTCCAACCTTTTTGAAAAAAGGCTTCGGCGAAAACCTTTAATCCAATAGGTACAATCGTATAAATAAGGCGCACCACGGGGATTATTCTGTGGTGCGCCTGTTTTTTGTTGTTCCTGTTTATGATCCCTGCCTATGCGGAATTACAGCAGGTTCAACCCTTGCCACGAACTTTTTCCCGCCGTCCCATTCCGAATTCCTAATTTTTCATTTCTAATTCCTAATTTTTCCCCTCTCCGTGTAAAATGCCAAAAGCCCGATGTCAACACGGCATCGGGCTTTTGGATTTTCTGCATATAAAACGTTAATTTATTTATCCTGCGCGTTATGCTTCGCGGCAAACGGCAGCTTGCCATAGATTCCGCCGGTCGTCTCCTTGGCGGCACAAATTTTATCTGCCAGGCACACCAGCCACGCTTCACGGCAGGTGGGTGGGATGGGGGTTAAGGGGAACATGTGCTTTTTGATGATCTCCCGCTCCACCGGGGTCAGCTTCCAATCCTCGCTTGCGTTGTGCAGGGCGGTGCCTGGGTGGGTAAAACCGTGCCAGTGGTGGCCGTTGGCTTTATCGTGCCAGTCATACAAAAAGTAATCATGCAGCAATGCACCGCGGATCAGCGCCCGCTCGTTTACGCGCAGGTGCAGCGTTTCCGCCAAGACGCAGGCGGTATCCGCCACGCTGACGCAGTGGGCATACACGCTGACCTTGCCGTGCTGGATGCACCGCCGGGTTGCCGTGTAGCGGCCCTCTTTTTCCAGCCGGGCGGCTGCGGCTGCCACGCGGGCTTTGATTGCCCTGCGGCGTTCCCCGCTCAACTGAAGGTCACCACATCATCACGCGGGGCCGCGGCAGGCTCCACGTTGATGGCCGTCAGCACCGGGCCGACAGAATCCGGGGTCTGGCCCTTGTAAATTGGGTGGTATTTCAGGTTCACCTTTGCCGTTACCGTGATCCAGTCACGCTGCTTCAGGTTCTTGTACTCCGTGTACTTGCAGGGGAAGCCCACAAACTGGATATCCTGCACGCAGCAGGTCATGGCAAAGCGGCCGGGCACAAAGCTGTCCTTGCCGGCGCGGTTGGTCTGGCACACCTGAGCCAGGAATTTCACCGTTTTGCCGTCGTACTTCTGCATCTCATCCATGCAGTCCATATACCACACGCCAAAGAACTCTTCGGGAATCTCGATCACCGGGGCGTTTACATCGAACGGCAGCGGGTCCGGGATATCGTCATAGGCAACGCTGCCATCCTTGAACTCATAGGCGATATCGCAGCGGCGGCTGGCCTGGCGCACCAGCTTGTGGATCAGCTGGTGGCTTTCGTCATCGTTTACCGCCTCGGCACGGTTCACCACCAGCAGCTCGCTGCCGCGCAGCTTGTCCAGCAGCAGGCCGCGCATGGCATTGTCGTTGGCATAGGTCTTGATGGTAGTGCCGTCTGCGGTGGCCAGGCACTGGTAAATCAGCCAGTTATCCGGCAGGGCATCGTACAGCTCCTGCACCAGCCACATGCCGTTGTATTCAATGATCACACGCCCACAGTCAGACTTTTCAGCCAGCTGCTGCAGGTGTTCGCGGTTCAGTTCCGCTTTGTCCTCAATGGTGGCAACGGTCACGCCGCCAAAGGCAAATCGCTCGGAATCATATTCCTCTTCGCCTTCCTCACAGATCAACAGCAGCGTTTTGTCGCCGGAATCAAACTGCGGGTCCTCCATTGTTTCCTGAATAAACTTGGTTTTGCCGCTTTCCAGCATACCCACAAAGAGGTAACAGGGAATCTCTTTCTGCGCCATGTTTTACTCCTTTACAAATCAGGCGTGGAACAGCTCTTCCACCTCATGTTCCTTCAGCTGGGAACCGATCACGCACACCTTGCCGGTAACATCGGGGCCGCAGGTGCGGATCTCATGCTCACCGGGCACCATGTCGAACTCGTACCAGGTGTCGCCACCGTCCACAATGCCCTTGGCACGCAGCACAGCGCCGTACTCGCCGGAATCCAGCGTGGTCAGGATGCTCTCCAGCTCGTCATGGCTGTACTTGTGGGCAGTCTCGTGGCCCCAGCTGGTGAACACTTCGTCTGCATCGTGGTCATGATGATGGTGATGATGGCCGCAGCAGCACTCGCCGTCATGGTGGTGATGATGGTGTTCATGCTCGTCATCGTCGTCATCATGGTCGTGGTGGTGATGGCAGCATTCGTGGCCGTGGTCATCATCCTCGTCATGATGGTGGTGATGCTCGTGCTCATCCTCATCATCGTCGTCATCATCATGGTCGTGGTGATGGTGGCAGCACTCGTGGCCGTCCTCATCATGGTCATGGTGGTGATGATGCTCTTCCTCATCCTCGTCCGCATGGGCAGCATTGGAAGCCTGTGCTTCGCTCAGAAGCTCGGCAACCAGGTCGCGCTTACCATCCATAACGGAAACGATCTGTGCACCGGTCAGTTCGTTCCAATCGGTGGTCACAATGGTGGCGGTGGGGTTCTTTTCCTGGATCAGGGCAACGGCTGCGGCAACCTTCTTCTCGTCTGCGCTGCCGGTGCGGCTCAGGATGATGCAGGATGCGTGGCTGATCTGGTCGTCATAGAACTCGCCAAAGTTCTTCATATACATTTTGACCTTGTTCACATCGGCCACGGTCACAAAGCTGTTCAGGCTGACCGGCAGGGTCTCGCCCACACCCTCAACAGCGCGGGTCACATCACTCAGCTTGCCAACGCCGGAAGGCTCGATCAGAATGCGGTCAGGGTGATAAGTCTCCACGACCTTTTTCAGTGCCTCGCGGAAGTCGCCCACCAGGGAGCAGCAGATGCAGCCGGAGTTCAACTCGTTGACCTGAATGCCAGCCTCACGCATAAAGCCGCCGTCAATGCCGATCTCGCCGAATTCGTTTTCGATCAGCACAATCTTTTCACCCTGGAACGCTTCCTTGATGAGCTTTTTGATCAGGGTCGTTTTGCCTGCACCCAAAAAGCCGGAGAAAATATCAATTTTAGTTACCTGTTCTGCCATGGTAATATTCCCTTCTATCTTAAAGTTTGTCTGTGTTGTTAGCAATCTTGTTTTCTTACTGCTAACCTTATTATATCAAACCCGTCAAGAGCTTTTCGCCCATTTGGGCCTGCCAAAATTTGAAATTTTTGAAAACTTCTTGCCCTGTCAGCGCCTTTTTGCCGCGGCGTTTCCCCCGTTTGCTGCAAAATTCTCTCACCTTTCAGCAGTTTGCCCGAAAAACCGCCCAGTATCGCCTGAAAAACCGTTTTTTCTATTGAATTTTGCGCCGGGCGCGTGTTACACTTGATGTATGCTGTTTTTACCGGAATTTTGCCTTGTTCACGCCCTGTTTTGGAGGTGAGCACCTTGCCCGCTGCCCCTGCATCCCGCGCCGCCGGGCGCGAAGTGACCCCCGTGGAACTGTTCCGCCTGCTGCCCGCCCATTTCGCCGCGGTACTGGTTTGTACCCTGCTGGGCGGTATTCTGGCCTTTGCTGCCGCACGCCTTGCCCCGCGCAGCTACCAGGCCGAAGCCCAGCTGTATGTTGCCGCCGCACAGGAGGGGCTGACCTCCGGCTATGCGGAACTGCAATTAACGGCTGATTATCAGGAGCTTTTGACCAGCCGCACCATGCTGGAATCCGTTATTTCCACCCTTGGCCTTTCCACGGATACTGCCCACATAAAAGACCAGATTACCATTCTGCACCCGGCAGATACCCATATTCTGCGCATTGTTGCGGCCGATTCCTCCCCACAGCGCGCAGCAGATATTGCCAACGCACTGGCTGCCCTTGCGTTGGATGATCTCTCTGCCCGCATGGGCACCACCCCGCCCCGCCTGGTGGAGCAGGCAGCCCCGCCGCAGCGCTTTTCCGGGCCGGGGGCTGTGTTCCACGCAGCGTTTGGCGCTGGCATCGGCTTTTTGCTCTGCTTTGCTTTCCTCTGCCTGCATTACCTGCGGGATGACCACATTTATACGGCGGACGATCTGACCCGTTGCCTTGGCTCTTCGCCGCTGGCCTGCATCCCGGATGCTACGCCCCGCCGCCTCCATACCCGGAAAGGCGGCCGCCCATGAAAGAACTTGCTTTGAACCACCTGCCGGAGCTGGCACCCCGGACGGTTGAATCCCTGAATCTGCTGCGCCTGCGTCTGGAACAGACAGCCCCAGACGCCAAAATCATTCTGCTCACCAGCACTACCCCGCAGGAAGGTAAAACTACTCTGGCTTTGCAGTTCTGGCAGCTGCTTGCCGGACTTGGCCAGCGCTGCCTGCTGGTTGACGGTGACCTGCGCCATTCCGGCATCTGCCGCCAGTGCGGGCTGACCGGTGAACACAAAGTGCCGGGTCTGGCACACTATCTTTCCGGCAGCGTTCCTCTGGAGGAAGTTCTCTACCACACCGAGATCCGCGGCACCTGCCTGGTTCCGGCCTCCGGCACCACCAGCCGCCCGGCCCTGCTGCTGGAACACCCCCGTTTTGCCCGCATGGTGGAAAGCTGTGCACCAAAGTTTGCTTATCTTTTGGTCGATGCTCCAGCCCTGAGCGAATGCAGTGACGCTCTCAGCCTTGCCAAGGTATGTGACGGTGCCCTGCTTGTGGTACAAAGCGGCGGCGTTACCCACCAGGAGCTGCGCCAGGCGGCTCACCTTCTGCAGGGCTGCGGCCTGCCGCTGCTGGGCACTGTGCTGAACCGCACCCCGTATTGACCTTTTATGAAAACATGTTAGAATGGACTTGTTCAACATTCTGCATATAAGGAGAGGACTATTTTGACGACCAATGAAAAAATTGCCGCTCTGCGCGCCGCTGCCCAGGCAGCCGGTGCCCACGGTGTTTTGCTGATGACCAGCGACCCCCACTCCAGTGAATATCTGCCCGCTTATTACAACAGCCTGCCGTTTTTCTCCGGCTTTACCGGCGAGAACTCCACCCTTGTTGTCACCCTGACCGGCAGCGCCCTGTGGTGCGATGGCCGCTTTTATGTTCAGGGTGACCGTCAGCTGGCCGGTACCGAAATTGAGTGCATGCACGCCGGTTCCGCCGGGGTGCCCACCGTGGAAGAGTACCTGACCGCCCATTTTGCCGCAGGCCAGACCCTGCTGCTGGATGGCAGCTGCGTGCCTGCCACCATTGCCAACGGCTATGCCGCCGCTCTGGCCAAGAGCGGCGCCAAGCTGGAAAGCAAGGATATCGTCTCCCCCCTGTGGGAGAGCCTGACCACCCGCCCCAGCCTGCCCAACACCCCCTGCGAGCTGCTGACTGTTGAGCAGACCGGCGCCACCGCCGCCCAGCGCATTGCCATGGTGCGTGACGAGCTGAAAAAAGCCGGTGCCACCGCCCTGGCCGTGACTGGTCTGGACTGTGTGGGCTGGCTGACCAACATGCGCGCACGCGACCTGCCCTGTACCCCGCTGGCCGTTGCTTATGCCCTTGTCACGATGGACAGCTGCACCCTGTTTATCGCCCCCGGCCGCCTGAATGATGCCGACGCAAAAACGTTGGCCGATAACGGCGTTTCCCTGCGCGACTACCCGGAGCTGATCGATACCGTACACGCTCTGCCCGCAGAGGAAGTATTCCTCGTAGACGAGAAAGCCACCAACTATGACCTGTACTGCGCCCTGAACGAGCACAAGACCGTTACCGGTGCCGACCCGATCTTTGCACTGAAAGGTGTCAAAAACCCGGTCGAGCTTGCCAACATCCGCGAATGCCATGTGCGTGACGGCGTTGCCATGGTGCGTTTCCAGATGGATTTGGAAAAGGCCATCGCCGAGGGCAAAATCCTGCACGAGACTGACATTGAAAAGATGCTGCAAAAGCGCCGTGCCGAAATGCCCGGCTATTTTGAGGACAGCTTTGATACCATTGCCGCTTACGGCCCCAACGCTGCCATGATGCACTACCATGCCGAGGGCGAAGTGGACAGCGTGATCGAGCCGCGCGGCTTCCTGCTGGTAGATAATGGCGGCCAGTATGACTGCGGCACCACCGATATCACCCGCACCTATCCCGTCGGCCCCCTGACCGAAAACGAGCGCAAATACTACACCTGGACCCTGCAGAGCCACATTGACATTGCCCGCGCGGTATTCTTGGATTACTGCACCGGCTTTGCACTGGACAGCTTTGCCCGCGGCCCGCTGTGGGCACACAAAATCAACTACCGCTGCGGCACCGGCCACGGCGTTGGCTACATCTCCTCGGTGCACGAAGGCCCCCAAAGCCTGCGCCCCCAGAACCCCATTGTCTTCAAAGAGGGCATGACCATCACCGATGAGCCGGGCGTTTATGAGACCGATGAAGTCGGCATCCGCATTGAGAACGAGCTGGAATGCGTGGATGCCGGCACCAACCAATATGGTCACTGGCTGAAATTTGAGCCGCTGACCCTGGTGCCCATCTCCACCGAGCCGGTCATTGTGGACGAACTGACCCGTGACCAGATCAACTGGCTGAACGCCTACCATGCCCATGTATACGAGATGCTCAGCCCCCGCCTGACCGAAGAGGAAAAGACCTGGCTGAAAGCCAAGACTGCCCCCATCGACCGGTAAAGCTTTCTTTTCCGCATTTTTGAGTTATTTGAATCACTGAATTTATCGGCCCCTGCCGCACCAAGGCAGGGGCCGATTTTGTTTTGCCTTGGGTCCTGCTGTGCTATGTCCACATCAACCTTCCCTTTCCGTATTTTCCTTTTCCCTGTCTGTAGGAAACGGTCTTGACCGTTCCGTCCCCTCATCCTACCACCCTTTTATAAATGCACCTCTCTCATGGCCTCGCGCAAATCAACCTATTGTATTTTATTTAATTTTATATTCAAATTGTATTTCCCGTTTTCCTGCGTCCGCCCCTCTGTCCATTCTGCACATTTCGACCAAATTGGCGCATCGGGTGCTGGTCATTCTGCTATTCTTTCATAAATCTTACCCAAAATCACACGTCTAACACTGTGCAATCATCCCATTTTCTGGACTTTTTACTCATTCTTGGGTAAAAAGCCATGATTATTGTTGATTTTTTGTCAAAGTCGGTCTATAATAAAATAGCTGGCAGGGTCAGGCCCTCCAGCTGCTTGAACTGAATTTATAGGAGGTACCTGTTATGCTCGTAAATGCAACCAATATGCTCCTCAAAGCTCGTGACGGCCACTATGGTGTTGGCCAGTTCAATATCAATAACCTGGAATGGACCCGGAGCATTCTGCTTCAGGCTCAGGCCATGCAGAGCCCGGTTATCCTGGGCGTTTCCGAGGGTGCCGGCAAATATATGACCGGTTTCAAGACCGTTGCCGCCATGGTGCGCGCAATGGATGAATCTCTCGGCATCACGGTTCCCGTTGCCCTGCACCTGGACCACGGCACCTATGAGGGCGCAAAGGCCTGCATTGAAGCTGGCTTTACCTCCATCATGTTCGATGGCTCCCACTACCCCATCGAAGAGAACATTGCCAAGACCCGTGAGCTGGTTGAGCTGGCACACGACAAGGGCCTGTCCATCGAAGCCGAAGTTGGTTCCATCGGCGGCGTTGAGGACGGCGTAGTCGGCAACGGCGAAATCGCTGACCCCGAAGAGTGCGCCAAGATCACCGCTCTGGGCGTTGACTTCCTGGCTGCCGGCATCGGCAACATCCACGGCATTTACCCCGCCAACTGGAAGGGTCTGGACTTTGAAGCTCTGGAGCGCATCCATCAGGCTACCAACAACATTCCTCTGGTGTTGCACGGCGGCACCGGCATCCCCGACGAGATGGTTCAGAAAGCCATCCGCCTGGGCGTTTCCAAGATCAACGTCAACACTGACTGCCAGCTGGTATTTGCTGAGGCTACCCGCAAGTACATCGAAGCCGGCAAGGATCAGCAGGGCAAGGGCTATGACCCGCGCAAGCTGCTGAAGCCGGGCGCAGACGCCATCATGGATAAGGTCAAGGAGAAGATCGAGCTGTTCGGCTCTGCCAACAAGGCTTGATTTGGCTAAGATTTAATTTGCCCTTTATCCAGTAACATTACGCCCCGGAATCGCATATTCTTATGCGGTTCCGGGGTGTTTTTATTTTACGCTGTTTGCGCTATTTTATTTGTAGGTACTAGCCATAACCTCGCAGTCGGGCGGGGTCACCCGACACCGCCGCAACCTTGGCCCCTCTCTCATATTACAAATTTTGTAATGCACCTAAAACAGATTTGTAGGGGACGATGCTTCGCATCGTCCCACATGCCGGGCCTTGTCTAATATTTCACCACATCATTCTCCGCAAGGCAGCGGGCGCACATTGTGCGCCCCTACAGGTGGCATACCATCACAATCCCCTCCACATCACTCAAAACCCGTCTTTTCCCTCACCATCACATTCCAGGGCCATCTCGCCTGTCCCATCTTCACACAAAAAACGGCGCCGTACCCCATAAAGTCCGGGGTACAGCACCGTTTCTTTTTATCTTAGGCAATACCGCATAATTCTAAGTGCCGATACGGCGAGCGAGGTACAGCAGATGCTAAGCCAAAAGCGCAGATAATACTGGATGCTGCAAAGGTGAGCGCCGCCAGTGGCGGAAACAGCGAACCGAAGCAGGGGCAGCGGTCGCAGAGTGCGAGGGGCTTTTGCCCCAGAAGCACGATGCGGGTACCGCAACCCGACATTATCGAGCATTTTGGCAACACAGATGCCGTGCCGCAGCTGCCGGAGCGGTGCTTAAGCCGCAAGGCGGGAATTGTGCGGTGTTGCCCTAAATTCGATATAGAAATGAGCGTTTTTCTTATGTCCAATGCACCTAAAACAGTTCTGTGCATCCATGATCTGCCCGGCTTTGGGCGGGCAGGGCTTTCGGTCATTGTGCCTGTGCTTTCGGCGCTGGGGGCACAGGCCGTTGCCGTACCAACAGCAGTGCTTTCCACCCACACGGGCGGGCTGGGCACCCCGGCCAAGCTGGTCAACCCTGGTTACGGCCCCGCAGCCCTGGAGCATTACCGCCGCCTTGGCCTGCGGTTTGACTGCATTTATTCCGGCTACCTGGCCGATGCCAGCCAGGCCAAGCTGGTAGAGCAGGCCATGGACCTTTGGCCGGACGCCCTGACGGTGGTTGACCCCGTGATGGGCGACCACGGCCGGATGTACCGCGGCCTTGCGCCGGAAATGGTGCCCGCCATGTATACCCTGTGTTCCCGTGCCAGCCTGATTCTGCCCAACACCACCGAAGCCGCCCTGCTGCTGGGCGATCCGATGCCCGGTGTGACTGGCGAAGCGGAATTGCATACCGCGCAGACCCAGGCGCAGCGTTTAACGCGCATCTGCCCGCGGGTGCTCATCACCGGTGTGGCCGCCGGGCGCGGCATTGCCTGCGTTGGGGCAGACCGTGCCACCGGCGAAAGTCTGGTGCGCACCCCCATGGTACCCAAGAGCTTCCATGGCACGGGGGATATTTTTGGTGCGGTGCTGGTGGGGCGGCTGCTGCAGGGCAACGTACTGCCCGCCGCCGCACAGGCTGCCGCCGTGTTTGTGGCCGACTGCCTGAAAGCCACCCCCGACGAAGCGGATGAGCGCCTTGGCGTGTGGCTGGAAAGCGTTCTGCCCCAGCTGATGCAGAACCCGGAATAAGAAACAATAAGGATGTGTAAATTTTGCCAACTGTAAATATTGTACTGGTTGAACCGCAGATCCCCCAGAATACCGGCAATGTTGCGCGCACCTGCGCCGTGACCGGTGCCCGCCTGCACCTGGTTGGGCCGATGGGTTTCACGATCGATGATAAAAAATTAAAGCGCGCCGGTCTTGACTATTGGGGCCAGCTTGATATAACATATTATCAGGATCTGGATGCGTTTTTTGCGGCAAATCACGGCCCATTCTTCTACTTTACCTCCAAGGGGCCGCAGCGCCATACCGACGCCCATTATCCGGATGGTTCCTATCTGGTGTTTGGCCGCGAGGACGCCGGCCTGCCGGAAGAGCTGCTGGCCGCTAACCAGCAGCAGTGCGTGCGCATGCCCATGCGCAAAGGCGAGCGCTGCCTGAACTTATCCAATGCTGTAGCTGTGGGGGTATACGAAGTTCTGCGCCAGTGGGACTTTGCCGACCTGGAAACACACGGCCAGCTGACCCGATTTGAATGGAAGTGAGAACAAAGATGAGTGATGTGAAAGTTGCTTTTTTAACGGATTCCTGCTCCGACATTCCGCAGGAACTGACCGATAAATACGGCATTGATGTGATTGGGTTCCACATTATGCTGGACGGCAAGGAATACCTGGAACGCAAAGACATGACCAACGACCAGTTCTATGAGATGATGCGCCAGTCCAAAAGCGTACCCACCACCGCCGCCATCACCCAGCTGGAATGGGTGGATATCTATGCCAAATATGTAGACGCCGGTATACAGGACCTTGTGCACCTGTGCATCAACGCCGGTGGTTCCAGCACATACAATAACGCCGTAAAGGCTGCCGAACTGCTGGAAGACGAACGCCCCGGCCACAAGATGAAGATTCATCTGATCGATTCGCACACCTACTCCATGCCGTATGGCTGGTATCTGTGCGAGTGCGCCCGCAAGGTGCGTGCCGGTGAGCCGCTGGATGCCTGCCTGCGCGAAATGCAGGACAAGCTGACCCGGGTGGAAATCTGCCTTGCCGCATACAGCTTAAGGCAGATGAAAAAATCTGGCCGTGTTTCCGCCGCCGCTGCCGTTGTGGGCGATTTGATGGGCATCCGCCCCATCATCAGCCTGAATGATGGCATCAGCAAGGTGGAAGCCAAGGTGCGCGGTGACAACAACGTGCCGCCTGCCATGGTCAAGTGGGTCAAGAGCCGCGTGGACGATGTGAAGAAAATGCCTTACATGGTTGCATACACCAGCTCCACCGCCAAGCGTGACGAACTTGTCAAGCTGTGCAAAAAAGAGTTTGGTCATGCGCCGCTGCTGGTGTTCCAGCTGGGCGGCGTTGTGAGCGCCAACACCGGCCCGGATGGTATTGCCATTGTATTTGAAGGCAAGCCCCGCCGCCTTGTGGATTACGCGGTGCCGCTGCCGTAAAAAGGGGTTGCTTTTTTTCTGCTCTTCCTGCCGCTGTGTGCGGGAAGAGCATTTTTGTTATGGTGTAAGACTTGTAAAACGGAGGATGTATGGAGCAAAAAAGTTTAACCCTGCGGGAGTGCCTGATCGGTGACCGCACCTTTTACCGCCATGTTGCGGTGGTGGTTCTGCCTATTATTGTGCAGAACACCCTGTCCAACGTGGTCAGCCTGCTGGATAATGTGATGGTTGGCCAGGTGGGCACCCTGCCCATGAGCGCCGTTGCCATCATCAATCAGCTGCTGTTTGTGTTCAACCTGTGCATCTGGGGTGCGCTGGCCGGGGCGGGCATTTTTGGCGCCCAGTATTACGGCCAGGGCAACATGGAGGGCGTGCGCCAGACCCTGCGCATGAAACTGCTGATTGCGGTCGGCCTGCTGGTCATCGCGTTCGGAGTGCTGCTGGGGGCCGGGCGGCCACTGATCGAACTGTATATTTCAGCCGACACCACCGCCGCCGATGCCGCCGCCACGATGGAGTATGCCCTGGGCTACCTGCGTGTGATGCTGGCGGGGCTGATTCCCTTTGCGCTGACTCAGGCTTACGCCAGCACCCTGCGGGAATCCGGCCAGACAACGCTTCCCATGCGCGCCAGCATGATTGCCATGGGCATCAACTTTGTGTTCAACAGCCTGTTGATCTTTGGCCTGTTCGGCTTTCCTGCTTTGGGCGTAGTGGGTGCCGGTATTGCCACTTCGCTCAGCCGCTTTGTGGAGTTTGTCATCGTGGTCAGCGGGGCGCACCGCAGTGCCGAGCGCTACCCGTTCATGGAAGGCGTGTTCCGCAATTTCCACATTGACGGCAATCTGGCCCGCCAGGTGGCGATCAAGGGTTTTCCCCTTCTGCTGAACGAATGCCTGTGGAGCATGAGCCAGGCCATGCTGCTGCAATGCTATTCCGTGCGCGGCATCCAGGCCATTGCCGCCATGAACATTACCAGCACCATCACCCAGATTTTTAACGAAGTTTTCCTTTCGCTGGGCAATGCCACGGCCATTCTGGTTGGGCAGGAGCTTGGTGCCAGCCGCATGACCGGTGCACGCCGCACCGCATGGCGGATGATCACCCTGAGTGTTTCCAGCTGCGCGGTGATGGGCACGCTGCTGGCCCTGTTCAGCCCGCTGATCCCCCACATTTACAACACCGAACCCGCCATCCGGGAGCTTGCTTCCAGCGTGATCCGCACGGCGGCGCTGTGCATGCCGCTGTTCGCCTTTGCCAACGCTGCCTACTTTACGCTGCGTTCCGGCGGCAAAACGCTGATCACCTTCTTTTTTGACAGCTGCTATACCTGGTTGATCAACTTTCCCATTGCCTTTGTCCTCAGCCGCTATACGGCACTGCCGCTGCCCATCGTTTACCTGTTTGTGAACGGGGTGGATCTGCTCAAGTGCATCATCGGGTTTATTCTGGTCAAAAAGGGCGTGTGGGTCAATAACATTGTGGCATCCAGCCAGGATGTCCCGCAGGCAGACTGATGGCGGGAGGAAAACGCATGAACATCCAGATTTTTGGCACCAACAAAAGCTTTGACACCAAAAAGGCGCAGCGCTGGTTCAAAGAGCGGCGCATCAAGTTCCAGATGGTGGACCTGAAAGAAAAGGGCCTGAGCCGCGGTGAGTTTGACCGCGTGTGCCAGGCCGTGGGCGGCTGGCAGGCCCTGGTGGACGAAACCGCCAAAGACCAGGATACCCTTGCCCTGCTGCGCTGGCTGGACGAAAGCCAGCAGGCTGACAAACTGTTTGAAAACCAGCAGCTTTTGCGCCAACCCATTGTACGCAATGGCCGCGCCGCCACAGTGGGGTACCGGCCGGAGGTTTGGGAGAAGTGGGAATAAAGTTAGGGCAATACCGCATAATTCTAAGTGCCGATACGGCGAGCGAGGTGCGGCAGCTGCTAAGCCAAAAGCGCAGATAATACTGGATGCTGCAAAGGTGAGCGCCGCCAGTGGCGGAA
>ERZ857480.65734-NODE-101739-length-17921-cov-10.2323_pt1 | contig 17921 bp, 13 predicted proteins | sample MGYA00519767_ERZ857480 | MGnify/ENA primary metagenome ERZ857480 (study PRJEB31778, sample SAMEA3449210) | human gut metagenome | biome: human gut; feature: human-associated habitat; material: faeces | place: United Kingdom | collected 2010/2012 ...
TACGCTTAAACCTAACCTCGCGGCTTCGGCTCCAAGGCTAAGTACTGGCTGTTCGCTAAACTTTACCAGAGTGGGAATTTCACCCACTTATATTTCAAGCGCCGAACTGGCGCACCTCTCTCTTATGCTTTTATTATACCCCAAATTATTATAATTTCAAGTATCATCTTCCCCGTTTCAGGGTTGTTTCATGAAGATCTCAACCTATCCTTGCTAAAGCTAGTATTAGGAGATTCGAAATGACTCATTTCGATTTTTCTTCTCCATCTCCTCAATTCTACAAAAAAACGCAAAGTATCCCTACAATGCACCTTTACTTTTTTGAAAAATTCAGGTATCCTTTTAGTATCTTCATCAGTAGAAGCTTTCTATTGGACTGAAGAGATACTTTCTCCGAAGTTCTTCCTCATCGCGAAACAAATCCATCAGTTCTGTGATTGGCAGTTCAAGATTAATTGAATTTGCGCCAGACGCAGAAGGTTCAGCGCGAACTTCCGGATAAGCGCGAGGTTGTTCCTTGATCCTTTTGCGGGGGAACGGTCTTCTCGGAAAGCATCATCAAGGACATGGTGCAAGCGGTTTTCCACGCCCCAGTGGTCCCGCTTGCACTTTGCCATCTGTGCCGCGCATAGCTCCATATCTGATATCAGCCCAATCACCTGAATCGCCGCCTTTTCCGTATCGTCTTTCTGCGGTGCCGGCTGCAGAAAACTTCCTTCTCTTTGAAAAGTCTCCCGATCCGGCGTGATATCTTCATCTTCAAGCCACCTTATTTATGATGACTTCTTCGCTCGCACCCGCTCCGCAAAGCGTCACGCGCCGAAGGTCTGCGTCCTGCCTCTTTCGTCCTCCTATCTCACGCGGCAGGCGTATTGGCACTGCTTCAGTTTTGTCTGCGCGATGAGTTTACCGTTCTTGTCATAGACCATGATTCGCACCTTGTAGTAGTAGCGCACGCCTTTCTTCCCGCTCGTGTTGATATAGGTTCCGGTCTTTTTTACAATGCTTGCCTTGTATCCGGAAGACTTCTTCGTGCTTCTGTAGAATTTATACTTTATCGTGTAACCAAGCTTTTGCAAGGCTTCTATCGATGCGGTCGTCTTTTCATCCAGCTTTAAAACAAGCTTGATGTTCTGGTTCGGCGTTTTGGAAGAACGCGCATAGGACTGCATCCGGGCAACCTTGTGCTTGACTGCGGACAGGCTCGCGTCATCGCTTGGCGGATTATCCGCCTTCTTCGCTGTCTTGATTTCGACTTTGTCGCCGGTCTTTAATTCGCTGAGTTCTGTCACAGAGCCTTTGGACGTACCGTTCAGCAAAACATCCGTAATTTCATAACCATCTGCCGCGGTGATTGTGAGCTTCGTTCCGTCCGCGCTGAGCGTCGTGTGGAAGCCTTCTCCTGCCAAAATCGCCGGCTTCTGAACCGGTATGTAACTGCCGCCGCTTGAACCGCCGCTGCTTCCGCCAGAACTGCCGCCGCCCGAGCTTCCGCCGCTTGAACCACCGCTGCTTCCGCCGGATCCGCCGCTTCCTCCGGAACCGCTTTCGTCGTTTTTGCTTACGCTGAATGTGAGCGTTACAGTCGCTTCTACCCCGTCACTGCCCGAAATTCTAAGCGTTTCATCGTAGGTTCCTGCTGCAAGACCTTCTTTCGGCTGTACGGTAAACTCCGCAGTTTCGCGCGGCGCAAGCTTTTTTCCAGAAAGTTCGCTCACGATATAGTTGCTGTTTTCCGGCAAAACCACATCTCTCAGGTCAACGGTTTCGTTTCCGGTATTTGTGATCGTTACCGCCTTTGGTGCCGGCTGTGCATAGCCTGTCTTAACAGTTCCAAAATCTATCACAGAAGGAGTCGCGGTAATGGCGTAGTTCGACCCTCTTGTTTGAATTTTAACCCAGCGGTTTGCATAGGTTTCCGCAAGCGCCTTATTGGCCGTCACAGCAGCAGCTTCGGATGCTCCTGCTTTTACTGTAGGGGTTAAACCTTCTGCGTATGTTGGCTGCGGGGATATTGCTTCAATGCTGCCTTGCTGTGCCTTCGTTTCCGCACTTGCGATGACAGTTCCACCGTTGATATGAATATTCATGAATCGGATACCAATGCATTTACAATATTCATTCTTCAAACTCTCTTTGGCTGCCGCTTCCAGATATGCATTTTCAGAAACTGTCAAGGTTGGGGTTCTACTCGAGTCAGGACGTGCGGCTATTCCAAAATTGTCGTATTCTGATATGCTCCCTTCCGCATGCAGGAATGCATTGTCTGACAAGTTTGCAGATAAATTTGATTTGACGCTTCCATCAAGATATATGCCTGCACTATATTCTGCCTGATTTCGTGATTCTCCTCCGAATGCATACACGCATGCATCGGCAGAAAGCGAAATTTTCGGTGTGTGAATTCCCGCACTGCGGCTGTATTCTGTAGCACTGTTACCTTGTTTGGTTACAGTTCCGCCATAGCTTTTCACGATGGCGTTCCCGTCAATAACTAAGTCGGTAGATACTCTCATTCCATAGCTGTGCCTACGTGCGAACCCGCAGACAGCACCCCCTCTTGCTGTAATCTTCGCATCGTCTGTTATCTTTACCATTTGGCTTATAATGCCTCCACTGTATGCACCGCCGAAAGAGCTCCTGCTTTCGCCGCCGTATGCTTCTACGACAGCATTTTCTTTTATAACGATTCCCTTAGGTGCAAAGAAAAATATTCCGGCACTTGTTCGCTGACCTTCCTTAAGTTGGTTCGAATTATCAACTTGTCCACCTTTTGCAATCAGCCTGCCGCTTCCGCATATCGTAAGCTGTCCGTCATAGGCATATTGATTTCCTATACCGTTAGAGGAGTAAATTGTTCCGCCGATCTCTTCCCCCACAGCGTCCCCTGCTTGTACGAAGCTTTCCGTTCCTTCCTCTAAAACAATTGTAACTGAATCGCCCGGCACGAATATGCCATAGCAGTTTCTTTGCACATTGTCTGTTCCTTCCACCACAATCCTCGCGCCGGAAAGCGTCAAGGTTTTCGTCTCATGGTTCCATGACCAGCCTTCGGCGCTGTCGGTTACGGACTTTTTTGTAAAGTCAACTGTCTTTTCCGTTCTGTCCGTCGCTATATATTTTCCTTCTGTGCTTGTCAAGTCAAGCATGGTCGTTCTGGTTACAACAGCGTTCGCGGCGGTTCCGTCCGCAGCATGCGCCACCCCCCCACTTCCTGCGAGCGGCATCATTGTAAAGGTCACGCAGAATGCCAGCAAAATCGCAAACAATCTTTTTTTCTTCTTCATCTTTTCCTCCTGCTAAATTATCCCTTTGCTTCGTATTTCTTCGTAATCGCTTTCCTATATCACTATCTCACGCGGCAGGCGTATTGGCACTGGTTCAGTTTTGTCTGCGCGATGAGTTTGCCATTCCTGTCATAGACCATGATTCGCGCCTTGTAGTAGTAGCGCACGCCTTTTTTCCCGCTTGTGTTGATATAGGTTCCGGTCTTTTTTACAATGCTTGCCTTGTATCCGGAAGACTTCTTCGTGCTTCTGTAGAATTTATACTTTATCGTGTAACCAAGCTTTTGCAAGGCTTCCATCGAAGCTGCCGTCTTTTCGTCCAGCTTCAAAACAACCTTGATGTTCTTATTCGGAGTTTTGGAGGAACGCGCAGAGAGCAGCATTTTGGAAACTCTGCTCTTAACGGATGACAGATTTGCATCATCGTCTGACGGATTGCCCGATGGATTATCTGTTGGGTTTTCCGGATTGCTGGGGTCGGTCGGATTGCTTGGATTGCTTGGGTCAGTCGGAGTCGTCGGTGTCGTTCCGCCGCTCGAGCCACCACTGCTTCCACCTGAACTTCCGCCGGAGCTGCCGCCGTCAGAGCCTGCCGATTCTTTATCAACAGATACTTTAATCTGCGTTTTCGCTTCCGAATCGACCACGCTGATTTCGCTCAAATCCACCGTACCCTTCACCGTAAACGACTGTGCTTCGACACTGCTTTGGTCGTACTTCGCTGCGGTTGACTGATCCCAAGTTACAGGAGCCTGCACGATGTTGTTTTTATCGCCATTCAGCATAACGCCTACGCTTTCCGGAAGTGCCTCCATAATTTCCTTCAGTTCCGTGCCGTTTTCGAATCCTGCCGCATCTGCCGGATGGATAATCTCATATGTTGTAACCTTAGCAAAAGTTACGGTAATCGTGCTTCCGCCCACCAGCTGTTCGTAGCTGTACATACCGGCTTCTTCCGTCACCTCAACCGTTTCTCCTGCACTATCGGTTACCACAACGCTCGCCGGTGCATATCCGCTGTCGCTCATCAGAGTAAATGAAATATTCTCGCCTGCATATGCTTTCATACCGGAGTCAATTGGCGGTCGATCAACAAGGGATACGCCGCCGTGTTCTGTTGGCATTACCGTAATATTATAAGTCTCTGCCGCAGCAACTGTGAAGCCCACATATGTGTGCAGTTTGGATTCGTCACCTGCACGGACAATAATCTTCGGTGACTGCCCCGAAATATTAATCGTTCCGTAAATACGAAAGCTCTGCTCTGTTTTTAATGTCTTATCATATGCGGTATTTTCAAAATCCCAGTCAACCGGCAAATAAATGGCTTCCCTGTTATGGTCAGAAGATACAAGCGCATCCCGCAATGTCTTCGTAGTCATGACCAACGCGGTTTCTCCCATCGGCAGGTTCGAAATGTCAATTCCATTCGGCTGCTTCCTGTCGTCGTCTATCACACCGCCCTCTTCCAGATAATTAATCAATACTTTCACATTGTCGTAAGTTGTCGTATTGCCGCAGCTGTCTGTAATAACAATACAGTGCGCCGGATCATTCTTAAAATCTTTCTTTTGTGAATATGCTTCCGGTTCATCCGCCGCAATCGTATAAACACCGTCTTCTTCGTCAGGTGTCAAAATTACGCCGTTATCCGTTACGGTTACCGGGCTTTCATCCTCAACTCTGAATTGCAGTCCGTTCCAGTAATAGGCTCCTTCACTCAGGGTTTCCGTACCGACTTTGGCAACCGGGGCGGAACTGTCCAAAACAATTTTAGCAGTCGAAGCATAAATTGTACCTGCCGTATTGGCTGCCCTTGCATAGATGTAAAATTCAGTAAAGTTCCCTATACTGATTTCTCCGTTTTCGTCGGCTTTCCTCCATTGGATTTCGCCGCCTTTTAGAGCCTCTTCCGTCAAAAGCTGCCCCGAAACAAAATATTCCGCAGAATCTTCTGCACCGGTCGCACTCACAGTAAATTCTGAATTATCGCTCTTAATATATACCGTTTCATTGCCATCTGCTGCGTAAGTATTCCAGCTTCGGTCTCCTCCGCTGATAGATACCTGCGGAAGCTCGGTTGTATATTCAAGTCTAAAAGTACAATTTTGACGAATCGGCCTTGTTATCTGGAAAGTACCGTTATCCCAAGTATATTTTTCCTCTGGATAATCCACATTCGTAATTTTTGCACTGTTGACTCCCGTCGGCAGACTAATCTTAATTGCCGGTGTATTCCAGTCCTTAAACTCCTTGCTGTAAATGGTTTTTCCCTCTCTGTCCACAATTGTCAAGCGGTGCTTCTGAAATACCTGGATAAATGTTATTGGTTCGCTTTCATTTCCCGCATAATCCACCGCTGTAACCGTATAGGTTAGAGGATTCCCCGAAGTTATTAGAGAACCACTCATTGCCGGAATCTGATAAGCTCCGTTTACCATTGATATTTCCCTGCCGTCCAGCATCACCGACTTTACCCCGGAAGGCACCGTTCCCGGCCATGCTTCATCCGTTACATAGAAGCGTTTTGTGCCTGGAGAGCCATCCGGAAGATTTGATATCAAATAAACCCCTCCGGTTTCAAGCCCATCAATCTCCGGCGCTGTGTAGTCCCTTTCAATTGCCTCCTGGCAGCTTTCGCAAAACTTTTCATGCCTGTCCGTGTTCCAATCAAGATTATCGTGCCGGCTGCCCTCCACGGTAAGGTTGTAGAACATACGCACGTCGCAGGTTTCGCAGACAGTCAGATGATATTTCCCCATATTTTTGGTACGCGCTGCAGGGAAACATTGATGCGAGGATTTTTTCGTTTTAAAGGTAAGCTCTGCTGCAATCGTGATTTCACCATACCTCTGTGCGTTCGGGAGGGATAAGCTGCTAAATTTTATTTTAGTCTCTCCGGACATGCCGTAGGAGGTGTTCGTAAGACTGTCCGTAAAGGTCTGATATCCTCGGACACCGTCAAAAGAACGACATTCCGCGGTAATATTCATATCCACCTGATTTTCATGAGAAAGGACAATATAAACATCTTCCACCGGAACCGCTGCTGTTCCGTTGAACATTCCGTTTGTATTACGTATGTTCGCACCGCTTCCGAATGCGACCGGCGAGTTGCCGAGATTCTTGCCGCATTCAGCTTTGATATGTCCGCCGCTGAGATAGATCTTATCGCCCATTGCTTCGATGCCGCCGCCGATGCCTGCGCCGCCGTAGGATTTGGCATAGACATCGCCGCCGGAAATTGTGATATTGTGTCCGATGGCATCCGAGCCGCCACCGATTCCCGCACCGCCGTAAGTGCTTTTGGCCTCCACGGTTCCTCCGGTAATTTTAATGTCGTCTGCCCTGACAAACTGTCCGCCGCCGATTCCCGCGCCGCTGGTACGGCCTTCAGCCTTAACAGTCCCGCCTGAAATTTCGATTTTGGAAACGCTGAGATTTTTCGCTTCATCTTCCGTATTCACAGCGCCGCTGCCGATTCCCGCACCGCCGCTGCCGGCCTTAGCGGTAACCGTTCCGCCATAAATTCGTATACTCTTCGCACTCTGCGTGAAGCCGCTGCCGATGCCTGCCGCAAAGTCACCGCCCTGCGCATCGATCTCGCCGCCGTAAACGCTGATGTAGTTTCCGTTTCCTCTTCTGCCGCCGCCGATGCCCGCGCCATAGGCACCGCCTTTTGCGGTGATCTTACCGGACATGAAGTGGATATATTCCCCGGTTCCGTACCGACCGGCACCGATGCCCGCGCCGTTCTTGCCGCCGGTCGCACGAATTTCTCCGTTCCACTTGGTATTCTTCTCGCTTGAGCCAAAGTAAAGGCGCACGCCGTGCCCATACATATCAATGTTATACCAGTTCGTATTGCGATCCGCCGAACCGCCGATTCCTGCCGCATATAGCCCCCCGCTGCAAAACAATTTCGTGCCACCTGCTACCAGAATATGCAGATTGTTCTCACTGCGGTTTTTCTGAATTGCCGCACGATAGTCTGCGCCTCTAAGGTCAGAGTTTCCTCCGTAAAAATACAGATATGCCGATGCTTTATTGTTAATCTCAATTGCCGGGCATTTGCTTCCCGCATCCATGGCAATGGAAATACCGTCAATGAAAACATGCGGCTCGATATTTTTTAAAGTAGGTTTCTGAACCTTAATTTTATGATTGACCGTTTTCTTCTCAGAACTGTAAATTCGATAGGTTTTGCTGTCCTTTATGACGATGTCCCCGTTCACTTTGCTGATGTCAATTTCCTTGTCAAATTTAGTCGGAACATCCAAATATTCTCCCTCAACGCCTTTTCCGTCTGCCGCATACGCCGTCATACCTGCGATGTCTGCAAGCGGCATCATCGTGAATACTACACACAGCGTCAACAGAATTGTCAAAATCCGTTTTCCTGTCTTCATCTCGTGCCCTCCTTCTTTTCCTTCGTCAAGCGTCCGTTTCGTTCATGGAGTCTCACGCAAAGCAGCGTGAATACAACTGCCACAAGGAACGAAATGACTGCAACCAGCACATAACCGCCTGTGCTTTCCGACAAAAGCGTCGCACCGTTCATTCCCTGCACCACTGCGCCTCCGCGGCCTTCACTCAGCTTCCCGATAATGCCTGCAAGGCAGCAGGAAAGCATCAGACACAACGTCGACATACCGCCGATAATCCTTTTCTCTCTTTTGCGAATAAGCCGGTCAGCCCGTTCCTTCGCGCGGATGACCCGTTCCTTCGTATCATACATAATGTATCCTCCAAACCCGAAATTGATTATTCCTTTTTCAGCCTTTTCACGAGAGCGAAAGGCATTGATTTTCCTCCTATATCTATTTAGGTACAAAAAATAAAAAAAGTACGCACTCTTTTTTTGTTTTTTGTGCGTACATGATTTTTGTCAGTGGGTTCACCGTGGCGTCTTACATTTTACCGCGCGTTCTGTCCGCCGCGCATGACAAGCTTCTGAATCCCAAATCCAATCGCCAGCGTCAGAAGCGGAATGCAGTATCCGATGACTTGCACGCTGTCGCCGACGCTGACCAGCAGATTGTAGATGGCATGGTAGATGATCGTCACGCAGAGGAGTCCCGGGATGCAGACGCTGCGCAGCAGGCGGTCATGCCAGACAAAACGCAGTCCCTCAGAATAGGCGCTGCCGCAGACGACATGCATCGCGCCCGTACCGAAACCGCGAATCAGCAGGAACAGCATATGTCCCGCGCCGTTTTCGGCGAGATAACAGATATTCTCAAAGGTCGCGAAACTGGCCGCGACCAGCATGGCTGCCAGTCGAAAACGCTGTAAATCCGGTTCAAAAACGATTAAGAAGAACAGCAGCGGCAATAGCTTCATGAGTTCTTCGACAACCGGCGCGATCTGTGTGGCGGCATTCATCGTATCCGCCTGATAAAAAATCGTAAAGAACGTATTGAGGTAGGCGGACAGCAGGCATACAAGCATACCGGCAAAACAGAATACAAAGGACGCGCGGTATTTACGGTCGATGCAGAGCATGGTGATAAAAAGCGGCGCCGCGATACAAACCAGAACATTTTCGATATAGGTCATGCCTGCACCGCCTTTCTCGTTGCCGGCAGCATCCCAAAGATCACCCCCGACAGCATAAAATCAAACCAAAAGTACGGATTGCGCAGATCGTCGCTCACCCAAAAGCAGGAGCTCGTCCAAAGCGCGTATTCAAGCGCGGTGAAGCACAGCACGTTGATGTGAAAGGCCCTCAGCCCGCGTGTTTCGGTCTTGTCGGCATCTCTGCTCCCGCAGCGCCGCGCGAAAACAAGACCGCGGATTGAAAGCCGCGCCGCCTCCATGGTTCCCATGCACATCAGCACATTAAAAAAGATGTCCCCGTACATGATATATAAGGCGAACTGCGGCAGGCAGATCGCCGGAGCCAGCCGGGACCATTTCGTCCGAAACCGCAGCTCCCGCGCGGAAGGCAGGGTCATTTCCATCGTCAGCAGGAAGATATAGCTCGCGATCCAGCCCAGCTCCGATACATAGAACACCTGCGGCGTTGTATCCAGAAGCAGGACATGCAGCGTCCAGTACAGGGTTCCCAGTCCGTAAGTTCCAAAAAAGCAAGCCAGCAGGAAATAGGGCTGTCTGCGGTTTTGGGTGAATGCCCTTACTGCTCCTGTGCAGCCTGCCGCGCAGGCCAGGAACTGTACGAGGTAATCCCAGAATTCGATCAGATGTACCATGTGGTGATGCCCTCCCTTTCCAAAGTCTTGCGCAGGGAAGCCCTGCCTCGATAGACGAGATCCGCGATTTGTTTTTCGGTTTTGCGCATGACGGCTGCTGCCTCCGCGTGACGCATGCCTTCAAAATAGACCAGATACAGTGCCTCCCGATAGGCCGGCACAAGCTCGTCCATGCAGCGCCATAAGATTCGATTTCGCTCGTCTGTCTGTACCAGCGTTTCAAGCAGTACATCGCTCTCCGGCTCCTGCTCCAGATCGTCGAAGCTGAAGAGCTGTTTCCTCCGCTTTTTTTGCAGGCAGCGAAGCGCGAGATGGCGCGCGGATTTGTAGAGATACGCGCGAAAGCCGTCGTCGCGGAGACGCGGTCGTTTGGCAACAAAATAGGCAAACGCTTCGATCATGAGGTCCTCCGCTTCGTGGATATCATGGAGATAGCCGTCGATGTAGAGCGTCAGACTGTTGCCGTAACGTTCCATCAATCGCTGCAGTCCGCTATCATCACCGCTCAGAAATCTTTGATACAGCGTTATGTCATTTACATCCGAATCAGCCATACCTTCCGAAGAATTTCTTTTGTACCTGTTCGCTTCACAGTTTTTCGCTTCCATCCCGCGGCTCCTTTCGTTTCGATTTTTTCGCGCCGCCTTACGGACCGCGATCAGCTGTCATTGCCTACATGCAGCGCGTCTGCGCCTGATACAGCGTGGCGAATTCCCCGCCGCGCGCCAAAAGCTCCGTCTGCGTGCCTTCCTCTTCAATCCTGCCGTCTTCAATGACCACGACGCGGTCCGCGTTCCTGATTGTTGCCAGACGGTGCGCGATGATCAGCGTAGTACGCCCCACAGCAAGTTCATCGAAGGCCTGCTGAATATGCGCCTCGGTTACGCTGTCCAGCGCGGAGGTCGCCTCGTCGAGAATCAAAATCGGTGGGTTTTTGAGGAAAATCCGCGCAATTGAGATGCGCTGTTTCTGTCCGCCGGAAAGCAGCGCGCCGCGTTCACCGACATAAGTATCGAAGCCCTCCGGCATCTTCATGATATCTTCGTAAATTTCCGCTTTTTTGGCAGCCTCCAGTACCTCCTCATACGACGCGTCCGGTCTGCCGTAGCGGATGTTTTCGTAGATGGTATCCGCGAACAGGAACACATCCTGCTGCACAATGCCGATATTGGTGCGCAGCGAGCTCTTTGTGACCTTGCGGATATCGTGTCCATCGATGGCAATGCTGCCGCTTTCGACATCGTAAAACCTCGGAATCAGCTGACAGAGCGTACTCTTGCCGCCGCCGGAATGTCCGACCACAGCCAGTGTTTCTCCGGCACAGACGGTAAGTGAAATGTCGTGCAGCACGTCGGTATCCTTCTGATAGCCGAAGCTCACATGGTCTAAAACGATTTCTCCCTTTACGTCCGTCAGCGGCAGAGCGTCCTCCGGCTCCCGTATACTCGGCTCGATGCGCATGACCTCGGCGAAGCGTCTGAGTCCCGCCAGCCCGTTGGTAAAGATCTCCGCGAGCGTCGCCAGCTTGCGCACCGGCGTCACGAAGGTTGTAATATACAGGGTAAAGGTAAGCAAATCGATGTAATTCATCCGCCCGCGCATGATCAGCCAGCCGCCGACCGTAATCACCGCGATCTGCAGGAAACAGATAAAAAACTCCAAGGACGAGTTAAAACGTCCCATTGCCTTGTAATATCCGGTCTTGGAACCCTTGTACATCTCATTGGAACGGTCAAACCGCTCAAAATCGAGCTGCTGATTGTCAAAAGCCTTTGAGGTTTTCATGCCGGACAGGGTCGATTCGATGTCCGCGTTAATGCCTGCCATCTTTTCTTTGACCTGTACCGAGGACTGCATCATGTCATTGCGGCAAAAAATAACGATGCACACAAAGACCGGAACGATGACCAGCACCACGAGCGCCAGACGCCATTCCACGCAGAACATGACGATCAGCGCGCCAATGATGGTAATCGTTGAAATCAGAAGATCTTCGGGGCCGTGGTGCGCCAATTCCGTAATTTCAAACAGATCTCCGGTCAGCCGGTTCATCAGCTTGCCGGTTCTGTTGCGGTCAAAAAAATCAAAATCCAGCTCCTGAAAATGCACGTAAAGATCGCGTCGGATATCCGCCTCCACGCGAATGCCGAACTGATGTCCCCAGTAGGTGATGATGAAGTTCATGCCCGCCCGCAGCACAAACGCCGCCACAACGATGGCCATGACGCTGAAAAAGGTTCGGTAGAGCTTGTCCGGCAAGAGGTCGTACATGACATAGCGCGACACCAATGGAAAAGCGACATCGATCGCGCCCACGAGAAACGCGCAGCTCATATCCAAAAGAAAGAGCTTTTTGTGCGCGGGAAAATAGGATAAAAAAATGTGAAACAGTGATCTGTGAAAATCTTTTGTCTGATGATTCATTTTGTGGTCCTCTGAAAAAGGTATTTTTGAAAAAGGCTGCCGTACCGGGCAGCCTCCGTTATCTTATATGGTTCTTCATACCGCCTGCTCGGGGGCGGCGCGCCGTCCTTCCTGTGCTTAGAGGTAGGCGATGGCTTCGATCTCAATCAAAGCGCCCTTTGGCAGCTTCGCGACTTCCACCGCGGATCTGGACGGATAGTCGCCGCTGAAAAAGCTCGCGTACACCTCGTTCATCTTCGCGAAGTCGTTCATATTATCCATGAAGCAGGTAGTCTTGACGATTTTGTCCAGACCGCTTCCGGCTGCCTCCAGCACCGCCTTAAGGTTCTCGAATACCTGCTTTGTCTGCGCCTCGATATCACCCTCCACAAGATTTCCGGTTGCCGGATCAATCGGAATCTGTCCGGAAGTGATGACCAGATCACCGATGATATTTGCCTGCGCGTAAGGTCCGATTGCTGCCGGAGCCTTGTCTGTTGCTACGATTTTTCTCATGATAAAATCTCCTTTTTTATTAAAATTTATTGTGATTGTCCGCCGCCAAACCACGCGGAAAACAATGTTTCACTCGCTATGTATCTAGGCCGCGCTCTGCGCCTCCTGCATCTCCGGTCGTTTTTTGAGTCTCCGCATGATGATGAGATAGCAGATAATATGTGCCGTCAGCGTAATCGTCCAAGTCACCGGATAGGAAACATAAACGTTTTCGACATAGTGGAAAGCCGGCAGGGAGCAAAAAGCCTGAATCCAGATAATTCGCAGCACACAGGCACCCAAAAGACTGACGATCATCGGCAGAATCGAATAGCCGAGTCCGCGAATCACGCCTGCCATCGTATCCATGATGCCGCAGATAAAATACGGCGCCGCGATATAAAAGAGCCGCTTGATGCCCTCCTCGACGACGACCTCCTGTGGAGAATAAATGCTGAGCAACTGCCTGCCAAAGAGACAGGAGAGACTGCCAAAAATAAGTCCCGTCACCGCCGCGCAGCCCGTTGCCGTCAGAACGATTCTGTGAATGCGCTTCAATTTGCCCGCGCCCATATTCTGACTGGTAAACGAAATCGCCGCCTGGTAGAAGGCGTTCATCGCGAAATAGGTAAAATTCTCAATATTGGCAGAGGCCGCGCTGCCTGCCATCACGTCCTTACCAAAGCTGTTGATGGATGCCTGGATGATGACGTTGGACAGGGCGAACAAGACACCTTGAAAGCCTGCCGGCAGACCGATTTCCAGGATTCTCAGCATTTTATTTTTGTGAATCCGCAGCAGCTTGAAGTGCAGACGGAACGGTCCCTCCTCTTTGATCAGACAACGCAGAATCATAAAGGCCGAAAAGCATTGCGAAATCGAGGTTGCCGCCGCGACACCAGCGACGTCAAGCTGCAGAACAATGACGAAGAAAAGATTCAGTACGACATTGATGACTCCGGCGATCGTCAGATAATTCAGCGGGCGTTTGGTATCTCCTTTGGCGCGCAGTACCGCGCTGCCGAAGTTGTAGATCATCATGGCAGGCATGCCGAGAAAATAGATCCGCATGTACAGGGTGGAAAACGGCAAAACCTCCTCCGGCGTCTCCATCAGTTCCAAAATCGGCGCCGCGACCACAATGCCGATGATCCCCATCGCGACACCCGATACGATGCTCAGCGCGATCGAAGTATGTACGGTCTCGCTGACATCGCTTTCCTTGCGCGCGCCCTGATATCTGGCCGTCAATACATTGCAGCCGATAGCCAGCCCGACAAAAAGATTAACCAGAAGGTTAATCAGGGATGAAGTCGAGCCGACCGCCGCCAGCGAGTTTTCGCTGCCGAAGCGACCGACCACAATGATGTCCGCGGCGTTAAACAAAAGCTGCAGAATGTTAGAACAGACCAAGGGAAACGCAAAAACAAGCATGCGGCTCAAAATCGGTCCCTCAATCATATCAATCTCATGCTTTTTTTGCTTTTTCTCTTTTTTTAACGCTTGTTCTTGCGCCATATACCGCAACCTCCAAAAAACAAATTTCCGTACCCCTATTATAATCTTGCCTGCTCATCAAAGTCAATGATTTTGCCAAAAAAGCGAGAAAAAGAACAAACCCGACCGCATCTGCCGCGTTCGGGTCTGTTCCGAATCGTTAATATTCTGAAATACTCTGATCTTAATTATACACCAAAATTATTGTACGCCGAAAAGCAGATCCGCGTAGGTCGGGAACGGCCAGCAGCGCGCGGCGGTTAAGGTTTCCGCTTCATCAGATGGGATTCTCAGCTCCGCCATCTTCTGCAGCGTGCAGTCGCGGATAAAGCAGGATGCCTCGGTAACATCCGTCATCATCTCATACTGGGTGACGACGGCCTCCAACGCGTCGGCCGCGGCGCTGATTTCGTCCGTCAGGGCAGAAAGCCGCTCAATCAGCCCTTTTTCGTAGCCGCACCATGCCTGGAAGCTACCTTCTGCATGATTTCCATCGTCAGCTGGTTGTGGTCGGTCGCGATATTGGTCGTCGTGTAGATTGGCGCCAGCTCATGCTGCGCGGGCGCTACTTCGTTATGCTCGGTCTTGGCGAGGATGCCAAGTTTCCACAGCGCTTCGTTCAGATCCGCCATATAAGCGGCGACGCGCGGCTTGATCGCGCCGAAATAGTGGTCGTCCATTTCCTGTCCCTTCGGCGGCATCGCGCCGAACAGGGTTCTGCCGCAGAGCTTCAAATCCTCGCGCTTTTCATACATCTGGCGGTCGATCAAAAAGTATTCCTGCTCCGGACCGACCGAGGTTCTGACATATTTCACTTCTTCATTGCCAAACAGTTTGAGTATACGCAGCGCCTGCTTGTTCAGCGCCTGCATGGATCGCAGCAGCGGTGTTTTTTTGTCGAGCGCCTCTCCGCTGTAGGAGCAGAACGCGGTTGGGATGCAAAGCGTCTTATCCTTAATAAAGGCCGGAGAAGTCGGGTCCCATGCGGTGTAACCGCGTGCCTCAAAGGTAGCTCTGAGGCCTCCGGATGGGAAGGATGACGCGTCCGGTTCTCCCTTAATCAATTCTTTTCCCGAAAAATCCATGATGACTCCGCCGTCCGGCGCCGGACTGATAAAGCTGTCATGCTTCTCGGCTGTGATGCCTGTCAGCGGCTGAAACCAATGGGTAAAATGGGTCGCGCCCTGTTCTGTTGCCCAATCCTTCATCGCCTTCGCTACCGCATCGGCCAACGTGCTGTCGAGGCGCTGCCCCTCCTTGACGGTTTTTTTCAAAGAATGGTAGGTATCCGCACTGAGCCTTGCCCGCATAACTCTGTCATCAAAGACCAGACATCCAAAATATTCGGGTACACATGGTGTTTTCATTTCTGTTTCTTTCATCATTTTTATGAACTCTTTTCCATTTTCTCTGGCAAAAAGAGAAAAGAGTCCCGAAATCCAACTGTGATTTCAAGACTCCATTGCCTTGGCATGTTGTGATGATACACCCGATTTTGTACAAAGTCAAGTACTTTTCACATATTTTCATGTTTTTTTCTAAAATTTTTCAAAACTTTTTGTTATGTATACACAAAATATCTATTGACAAGGACAAAAACCAGTGCTATACTTCTCACATAATTTTTATTTCATCGTCTGATAAAGCATGAAAGCACTGTGCAGCTGCATCCAGCAGCCTGCTTTATGGCAGACCACCCATATAGTGAGCAAAGGCGTTCATCTTCGACAGTTTCTTCTCCCTGCCGACCGTGGACACCTTTCTCTTTTTTTCAAAGCGCCGCGGCAGGGGTAAGCAACCCCCTCGCTCCGCGACACTGCGATAGGAAACGGGAGACAACAGGCACTTGCAGGAAGAAAGGAAACATGGCATATGAAAAAAGAAGGGCAAATCAGGATTCCCTCCGGCTGCGCGATTTCGGCCGTCATCTCCAAAGAGGGCCGGCGTATGACCGGAGAAAAAATCATTGAAAGTATGATTCCCATGCATGACCGCTCCAACGGGCTCGGCGGTGGATTCGCCGCCTATGGAATCGACCAGCTTCGCATGAGTGAAACCGAGGCGCATCGCTATATCGAAAAACAGGCGATGGACCGCTGCGTCTCCCGCCGCGTAATCGCCGAAAAAATCCTTTCCGCTTACCGCTGAGCAGGGCTGTTTCGCATTGCCCAAATCCAAAAGCTCGCTTCGGACTCATACAGGTACTGTTCTTCCTGCGTAATAACCAAAAATTCCTCCAGGCTTCCCGGCTTGTACCCTCCGGTCTCCGCAAGCTTGTCCATAGACGCATTAATGGCCTCTTCAATCTTTTCCGGCTCCACATCCTGAAGTTCAAAAAAGATTTTGCATTCCGGATTAACCTGAAACAGCTGCTTGAGATAGCCTGCCGCTGTTTTCAAATCATCCAGCTTGTAATACAGTACCGCAAGCGGCAGCAAGAACATCGTGCAGTTCTCCTCTTCATATTGCCGATACAGGCGCTGCGCTGCGGTCTCCTCCTCCAGATACGCGTAAATATGCATAAGACGGTACCGGATTCCCAAATTATCATTTTCGCATAGCTGCAGCATTTTTTCGCTTTCCGCCGCAGCTTTTCTGAATTTTCTCGTCACGATTAAGCTGTCTACATAGCTATTGTACAGCCGCATATAGGGTCTGGTTTCCGCAATCAACCAGAAGTCTCCGATGCTCTCATCTTCCCAAATGCCATCGTTTTTCAGGTTTTTTTCTTCCTTCTCGAGAATTTTAAGATACTTTTTTTGCAGGTCATCTTCCGATTTTGCCTGACATTGTGCGATCAGAGTCTCCGCTTCGACATTCCGCGGATTGTTCTTGAGCGATCTTTTCGCGTACTTCAAGGTTTCGGCTTTGCTTTCCGCGTCATACGCCCTTTGCAGGTCTTCATCCATATCTTCCAACGCTTCCTGCATCAGAAAATCCATTCCTCTTTCATCCATGAAACGGTCAAAAGCCTCTTCATGCTGTTTCTGTGAGATTGGTCCTGTCAGGCCATTTTCGACCAAATAATCCTTGAACGCTTCTTCCATTGTTTTCGCTTTTTTCATCGGTGTAGCCTCCTGTCTGCTTTCTCTGCGCCTTCGTGTACAATTATTTACAGTGTACCATATCCCCACTTTCTTTACAAGAAAATTTCATGCAGCGCAAGAGGCTCGTAGTATCCCGATTACGGTTCATTTGCTGCATTTTCTCTGGCGTGCGCCGCGTTCGCGCACGATATAGACCGGCCTCTGTTTGATCTCCCAATATGCCCGCGCGAGATAGGACCCGATTGCCTGCAGTACCAGAAGCTGCAGCCCGGACAGAAGCAGCGGCAGGCAGATGATGGCGTGCTGTGTCTGCGGCAGCAGCAGGGTCAGCACACTTAAGAAAACCAGTCCGGTGCCGAGCGGTCCGGCGATTTTGAGCGGCGCGTCGGAAAACGCGAAAATGCCCTGTGCCGCGTACCGCAGCAGCCCGCGCAGATTCCACTTGCTCTCACCGATGCTGCGCGCGACATTCTCGTACTCGATCCAGCTCGTCCGAAAACCGACATAAGCAAAGATGCCTTTCGTATAGCGATTGCATTCCCCCAGCTGCAGGATCGCGTCTGCCACGCAGCGCCGCATCATACGGAAGTCCCCTTCTCCGCTTGCGGTTTCCATGCCGGTCAGCCTGTTCCAGACTTTATAGAATCCGCGCGACAGGCAGGCGCGGATTTTGCCTTCGCCCGCGCGGCCGCGGCGGCGCGCGCCGCACAAATCAAGAGCGCCGCCGCTGTCACGCAGGATCCGGTACATTCTGGGCAGCAGCGTCGGCGGGTGCTGCAGATCGGCGTCCATCAGCACCAGATAATCGCCGGTCGCTTCCCGCAGTCCGGCGAGCATCGCCGCCTCTTTGCCGAAGTTGCGTGAGAAGGAAAGGTAGCGCACTTGTGCAGCTTCTCGCGTGTGCGCGGCCGCCAGCTCCCGCAGCTCTTTCAGCGTACCGTCGCGGCTGCCGTCATCCACAAAAATGATTTCATAAGAGA
>ERZ857480.108446-NODE-168227-length-17897-cov-6.0000_pt1 | contig 17897 bp, 17 predicted proteins | sample MGYA00519767_ERZ857480 | MGnify/ENA primary metagenome ERZ857480 (study PRJEB31778, sample SAMEA3449210) | human gut metagenome | biome: human gut; feature: human-associated habitat; material: faeces | place: United Kingdom | collected 2010/2012 ...
CACCGGATTTTATGTGCCGTCTTATACAGCGACGAACGAGGACTTTACTAAAATTGTAGATACGAGCGACGAGTGGATCACCACCCGTACCGGCATAAAAAAACGGCATATTGTGACAGATGACACCTTCGTCTGGCAGATGGGCGCGAACGCCGCAAGGATGGCGCTCGAGGACGCGGGCCTTTCAGCGGAAGATATTGACCTTGTAATCGGCACCACCTGCACGGCGGACTATTTGACGCCGTCGTTTGCGTGCCTTGTCGCGAACGGGATCGGTGCGAAGAAACCGGCCTGCATTGAAATGAACGCTGCATGCGCAGGCTTTGTTTATGCGCTCGATGTGGCAAAGCGTTATCTCTCCGATCCGGATTACCGGAATGTTTTAATCGTTTCGAGCGAGATGCTCTCCAAAATGACGGATTACAAGGATCGCGCCACCTGCGTGCTGTTTGGCGACGGTGCGGGCGCGGCGGTTCTCACAAAATCCGATGCGCCGTTTGTGAGCGAGCTTGGATCGGACCCGACCGGCGGACACTTCCTGTTTGTGCGCGGTGTGGAGCCGGGAATGAATCCGTTCAGAAAGGCTCCGTTTGATACAATGGCCGACGGCTTTGCCGAGACGGCGCCTCACAAGCTGCACCAGGACGGCAGAGAGGTCTACAAATTTGCGACGCGCGCCATGCCGGGCGCAGTAAAGGCCGCATGTGCGAAGGCGGGGATTGAGCCGGATGCACTGGACTGGGTCTTTTCGCATCAGGCGAACCGCCGTATTCTGGAGACTGCGGCCAAAAATCTGAATGTGCCGCTTGACCGTTTTTATATCAACATTGAGGAGTACGGAAACATGTCGAGCGCCTGCATCCCGATCTGTCTTGCGCAGGCCGAGCGCGCGGGAAAGCTGACGCGCGGGCAGAAGCTGTGCACCGTCGGCTTCGGCGGCGGGTTGGTGTATGCTGCGGCAGTATTTGAATGGTAATCCGCAAAAGCGGCTTTATCAATAAAGAGAAATTTTTGCGACAGCATAAAAAGGACGGCCCGCCGGACAGAGAAGCGGGTGCGGTTAGGGAGTGTTAAATGATGAGAAAAACAGCATTGATTACAGGAGCATCGCAGGGAATCGGCGCATGCATTGCAAAACGTCTGGCGAAGGACGGCTTTAACATCGCGGTGAACTGCCGCTCTGAGGCCGAGGTGCAAAACGGCGGCCTTGAGGTAAAGGCGGCATGCGAATCGTTCGGCGTGGAGGCGGAGTGCTTTATTGCAAGCGTTTCCGACTTTGCGGCGTGTGAAGAGATGGTAAAGGCCGTAAAGGTGCGCTTTGGCACGGTTGACGTGCTGGTAAACAACGCCGGCATCACAAAGGATGGTCTGATCGCCCGCATGAGCGAGGAACAGTTCGATATGGTGGCAAGCGTCAACTATAAGGGCGTGTTCAATATGATCCGTCATGTAACGCCCGTTATGATGAAACAGAGAAGCGGCCGCATTGTAAACGTCACGTCTGTGGCGGGGCTTTACGGCAATCCGGGTCAGATGAATTACAGCGCGTCAAAGGCGGGCGTTGTCGGCATGACACTGACCGCCGCAAAGGAGCTTGGCCCGCGTAATATTACGGTAAACGCCGTTGCACCGGGATTTATTGAAACCCCGATGACGGAGGTGCTCGGCGAGGAATATAAAGAACAGATCAAATCGCAGATTCCGCTGCGCCGCTTCGGACAGCCGGAGGAGATCGCGGGCGCGGTTTCCTTCCTCGTTTCCGACGACGCTTCGTTTATAACCGCGCAGGTGATCGTCATCGACGGCGGCATGGCAATGTGAGCGGAAATCCGGACAAACGGAGGAAATGTATGAGAAGAGTAGTCATTACCGGAATGGGCGCAATTGCCTCAACCGGATTGAATGTGAATGAATTCTGGGACAGTATGAAAAACGGCCGTCACGGTATTTCGCCGATCGAAGGCTTTGATACGGCAAACTGCGATGTAAAGGTTGCGGCGGAGGCAAAAAATTACGATCCGCTCAACTATTTTGACAAGCGCGAGCTCAGGCGTACCGACCGCTTTAATCAGTTTGCGCTGGTTGCGGCGGACGAGGCGATGAAGGACTGCGGTACGGATTTTGCAGATCTCGACCCCTATCGCGTGGGCGTAATTGTCGGCAGCGGTATCGGCGGCTTTTACTCGATTGAAAACGAGTACAGAAAATTTATGGAAAAAGGCGGAAAGCGCGTTTCTGTCTTTTTTGTGCCGATGATGATTATCAATATGGCGGCCGGCTCGATTTCAATGAAATATCATTTTAAAGGGATCAATTACGCGCCGGTCAGCGCGTGCGCGACGTCCGCACATGCGGTTGGCGAAGCGTTTCACGCAATTAAAAACGGCTATCTGGACGCGTGTGTGACCGGCGGAAGCGAGGCGGCGATTATCGAATTTTCCGTGGCAGGATTTGACAATATGAAAGCGCTTTCCCACGCGGCGGATCCGTCGCGCGCGTCCGTTCCGTTTGACAAGAACCGCGACGGCTTTGTTATGGGCGAGGGCGGCGCGATTCTGGTGCTGGAGGAATATGAACACGCAAAGGCGCGCGGCGCCAAAATCTACGCCGAGGTTGTTGGCTACGGCGCGACAGGCGACGCATATCATATGACAAGCCCTGATCCGGAGGGCGAGGGCGCAGCGCATGCGATGAGCACGGCCTGTGAAGAGGCGGGAATCCGTCCGGAAGAGGTAGGCTATATCAATGCGCACGGTACCTCTACCGGTTTAAACGATAAGTATGAGACAAAGGCGATCAAAAAGGCCTTTGGCGGACATGCATACGAGCTTGCGGTAAGCTCCACAAAATCAATGACCGGCCATCTTCTGGGCGCGGCGGGCGCAATTGAGGCGATTGTCTGCGCAAAGGCGCTTGAGGAGGGAATTCTGCCGCCGACGGTCGGCTATGAGACGCCGGACGAGGAGTGCGACCTTGATTATGTGACCGAGGGCGCAAGAAAGGCGGACGTGAAATACGCGCTGTCAAACTCATTGGGCTTCGGCGGGCACAATGCGAGCCTGCTGTTTAAAAAATACGAGGATTAAAGGAGAATACCATGGCGGAACTTAAACTGAGCGTTTCGGAAATGAAAGAGCTTTTAGACAAAATGTCTGCGCTGGGGCTCCAGAAAATTACAGTTGCGCAGGGGGATTTTACGTTCAAGGCGGAGGCCAGACAGCCTGCGCAGACAGTCTGCGTTACCCCCGACGCACAGATTATCCCTGCCGTGCCCGCGGCGGAGGCGCCGGTTCAGGCGGTTCCCAAAAAAGCGGAGGCGCCGGCCGGCAATGTGGTAAAATCCCCGATTGTCGGCACCTATTATTCGCAGCCTGCGCCGGATAAGGAGCCGTTTGTGTCGGTCGGCACAAGGGTGAAAAAGGGCGACGTTTTATTTATCATTGAATCCATGAAGCTGATGAACGAGATCACCAGCGAATTTGACGGCGAAGTCGCTGAAATTTTGGCGGAGGATGGACAGGGCGTGGAATACGGCCAACCCATCATGGTGATCCGCTGACGGAAAGGAAGAATCGGTATGCCCCTTTTAACACAGGAACAGATTAAAGAGATTATCCCGCACCGCGACCCGTTTTTGCTGATCGACGAGGTCTTGGAGATGGAGCCGGGCGTGCGCGTTGTTGCGCAAAAATATTTGAAGCCGGACGAGTTTTGGTTTAAAGGACATTTTCCGCAGGAGCCGGTGCAGCCGGGTGTGCTGACAATTGAAATGCTGGCGCAGGCGGGTGCGGTATGCGCGCTCTCCCTGCCGGAAAACAAGGGGAAGATTGCGTATTTTGCGGGCATTGACAAAGCGAAATTCCGTCAGAAGATCGTGCCGGGCGATACCATCCGTCTGGAAGTGGAGATTGTCAAGACGCGCGGCCCGATCGGTGTGGGAAAAGCGGTGGCCTCCGTAAACGGAAAGCGCGCCGTTACCTGCGAAATTACTTTCGCCATCGGCGCTTAAAGGAGAACGCGTTTTATTATGTTCAACAAAGTACTGATTGCGAACCGCGGCGAAATCGCGGTGCGCATTATCCGCGCCTGCCGGGAGCTTGGTGTGCGCACGGTCGCCGTCTTTTCCGAGGCGGATCGCGGCGCGCTGCATGCGCAGATTGCGGACGAGGCGGTCTGTATCGGTCCGGCTGCAACCAAGGACAGCTATTTAAACGTCAAGTCCATTCTCGCCGCGTGCGAGCTTACCGGTGCGAACGCCGTGCACCCGGGGTTTGGCTTTCTCTCCGAAAATGCGGCGTTTGCGCGCAACTGTGAAAAATGCGGCGTGACGTTCATCGGTCCGTCAGCCGAATCGATGGAGATGATGGGCGACAAGGCCACTGCGAAACAAACTATGCGGGAGGCGGGCGTGCCGGTTGTGCCGGGCTCGGACGGCGTGGTGAAAACGCCGGAGGAAGCGAAAAAAATCGCTGGAGAGATTGGATATCCGGTGATGATTAAGGCTTCTGCCGGAGGCGGCGGGCGGGGAATCCGTCTTGTGAACACTGAGGCGGATCTGGAGTCCGCTATGGTCTCCGCCCAGCAGGAGGCGCTTTCGTTTTTTGCAAACGACGAGGTGTATCTCGAAAAATTTATCGTGAATCCGCGTCATGTCGAGATTCAGATTCTGGCGGACGCATATGGAAACGTCGTGCATTTGGGCGAGCGCGACTGCTCGATGCAGCGGCGCAACCAAAAGGTACTTGAAGAGTCGCCGTGTCCGGTTTTGCCGGAGGAGACGCGCCTTAAAATGGGCGAGGCGGCAGTACGGGCGGCGCAGGCATGCCGTTATAAAAATGCCGGCACCATTGAATTTTTGCTTGCAGAGGACGGGCAGTTCTATTTTATGGAAATGAACACCCGCATTCAGGTGGAGCATCCGGTGACGGAGATGGTAACGGGCGTCGATTTGGTGCGCTGGCAGCTTCTGGTGGCCGCGGGAGAAAGACTTCCTTTCACACAGAAGGATATAAAGCTTACCGGCCATGCCATCGAGTGCCGTATCAATGCAGAGAATCCCCTGTATAATTTCAGACCTTCGCCGGGGAAGATTACTGCGCTGCATATGCCGGGCGGGCCGGGTATCCGGATTGACAGCGCCGTATATCAGGGCTTTACGATCTCTCCATATTATGATAGTATGATAGCGAAGCTGATTGCCTATGCGCCGACGCGCGACGAAGCGATCCGCAAGATGAAGTGGGCGCTCGCCGAATTTCTGGTGGAGGGCGTTGATACGAATATCGATTTCCAGCTTGATTTGCTGCGGGACAAGAACTTTGAAACAGCGCGGTACGACATCGGCTACCTTGGAAGAAAGCTTGCGGCACAGAAGAAAAGCGAAAGCTGAGGAAAGAAATCTTCCGAATACGAAAACCGCTGCACACGCCGCGGTTTTCGTATTCGCTGATTTTTCATTCTGACAGATCATGGCGGTAAATGTCCTCGCCATGCGTATAAAAAGGCCGGCTAATGCGCCGGAAGGAGGCGAAAAGCTTGCTTGAGGATTTATTTAAGGTTGTAAAATTCCGCGCGGAAAATGACAATCGTGCGGACAAAAAGAATAAGGTCAGCATTCCGCGCGATCTTTTGTTCCAGTGCCCGCGCTGCGGAAGCTCCATGTTTATGGATGATTTTGTCGGGGCGTCAAAGGTGTGTACAAGCTGCGGCTATCACGCGCGCCTGACTGCACAGGAGCGGCTGGATCTCACCATTGACAAGGGAACATTTGAAGAATACGATGCGGATATGACCAGTAAAAATCCGATCCAGTTTGACGGGTATGAAAAGAAGATTGCGGATTTGCAGAAAAAAACCGGTCTGCGGGACGCCATTTTGACGGGCGAATGCCGGATTCGCAACAAGCATTGCGTGATTGCGGTGATGGACTCCCACTTTATGATGGCGTCCATGGGAAGCGTGGTCGGCGAAAAGCTGACGCGCGCGTTTGAGCGGGCCACGCAAAAGAATCTGCCGGTTGTGGTTTTTGCGGCATCCGGCGGCGCCAGAATGCAGGAGGGCATTGTCTCTTTAATGCAGATGGCGAAAACGAGCGCGGCTGTGGCCCGCCACAGCGACAAAGGTCTTCTCTATATCACCGTCTTGACTGATCCGACTACGGGCGGCGTGACCGCTTCGTTTGCATCGCTCGGCGATATTATCATTGCGGAGCCGAAGGTGCTGATTGGCTTTGCAGGACGGCGCGTTATTGAAGACACGATCCGCCAGCGGCTTCCGGACGACTTTCAGTCAGCGGAATTTTTGATGGAGCACGGTTTTGTAGATATGATTGTGCCGCGTAAGAATCTGAGACGAACCATATCAAGGCTGATTCGTCTGCATACAAGGGAGGCGAGCCGATGAGCGCACTCACTGCGTCAGAGCGGATTGACATTGTGCATCACAAGAACCGGCCGACGATTCATGATTATATCCCGCTTTTGTTTGACGAGTTCTGCGAGCTGCACGGAGACCGTCTGTTTGGCGACGATCAGGCGATTTTGGGCGGAATTGCGAATTTCCGCGGAATCCCAATTACGGTGATCGCCGAGGTAAAGGGGCGCAATTTAGAAGAAAACAAGCGCTCTAATTTCGCTATGCCGCATCCTGAGGGATACAGGAAAGCGCTGCGCCTTGCAAAGCAGGCGGAGAAGTTTCACCGTCCGGTTGTATGCTTTATTGATACGCCGGGTGCTTTTTGCGGCGTTGCCGCGGAGGAGCGCGGACAAGGCGAGGCGATTGCCCGGAATCTGATGGAGTTTTCCCGCTTAAAAACGCCGGTTATCTCCATTGTGCTGGGAGAAGGCAGTTCAGGCGGCGCGCTGGCGCTTGGCGTATGCGACGAGCTTGCCATGCTTGAAAATGCGGTGTATACCGTCATATCGCCGCGCGGTTTTGCGAGTATTTTATGGAAGGACGCCTCACGGGAAAAGGAGGCGGCGGACAGGCTGCGCATTACGGCGGAGGATCTTGCAGAGCTTCAGGTGTGCGACGTCATCATCGAGGAGCCGACCGGCGGCGCGCACAACAATCCGCAGCAGACTGCGGAGAACATTTCGCATTATCTTTTCGGCGCTTTACAGAGAATTATGCAAAAAGAGGTTGCAATCCTGCTCGACAGCCGATATAATAAATTTAGAAAAATCGGGGAATTTGATGAAGGGCTCGATTGATCGCCGTGCTTATCTGTGCAATGGTTCTTTTTGATATTATATCTGCGGTTCGCCCGGATATGATATAGATCACATTACCGATAAAGGAGGTTGCAGCTGTGGTTTTTGATAAGGTCAAAGCGATTCTGGTAGACCAGCTTGATGTAGATGAGAACAAAGTCACGATGGAAGCTTCGATTACCGACGATCTGGGCGCGGATTCCCTGGACATCGCCGATATCGTGATGTCTATTGAAGAAGAGTTTAACGTTGAAGTTCCGGATGAACAGCTTCAGAACATCAAAGTGGTTGGCGACATCGTAAAATACATTGAAGAAAACGCCTAAACGACGAAAAGAGTAAACGCCTCTCTTGATTTTAGAGAGGCGTTTTTTCTTATGGAAAAACCGGATTGCATGCTGGCCGCCAATTCTGTTTGGCAGTGCAGAGTTTAGAACACGACAGGTTCGATTTGTACGCCGTTTAACGCGGCGGACAGCGTTTGCGGAACGCGGGAGAAATCCGCCACGAGCGAGGTTGGCTTTTTTTGCACATCGTCCTGTCTGAGCGGTACAAAATAGTAATGGCGCAGATTGAAAAGCGCGCCGATGTTTTTGGCGCTGCCGGAAAGCGCGTCGTTTGTAGATACGGCGACAACGACCGGACGCTGCCGCCGCAGATGGGATTTCACCGCCATGGTGACAGGAGTGTCGGTGATGGACAGGGCGAGCTTTGCCAGCGTGTTGCCGGTACAGGGGGAGACGAGCATCAGATCGGTCATATCGGCAGGGCCAACCGGTTCCGCGCCCTGTATGGTGCGGATAACGGGTTTTTTGCAGATCTCCTCCGCTTCTGCGAGAAAATCTGCCGCTTTTCCGAAGCGGGTGTCCAGAGAAGCCGCATGATAGGAAAAGATCGGGAGAATATCGTATTCTCCGCTCAGCGTGCGCATCAAATCAAGATTTTGACGGAACGTGCAGAACGAACCGGTCAGGGCAAAGCCCAGTCTAATCCGCGCCATACGCCCGCCTCCTTTCCGCGTCGATGTTTTCGACGGTTTCGGCGATAATCTGTGCAGCGGTATACGGTGCGGTTTTTCCGGGAAGGGAGAGCGCCCAGATGGTTTTTAAGCCCAGCCTGCGCGCGCATAGCTGATCGATGCCGCCGGGCTTTGAGGCAAGATCGACGATCAGGCAGTCAAGCCGGACACGGGTGAGCAGCGCTTCGCTCAAGACCTCGGCAGGGGCAGTGTTAAAAATCAAGGGAAAGGCAGGCAGCGCCTTGTCGAGTTCTTCGATAGAGCAGGCGGCGCTGCCCTCTGTCTGCGCCCAGGCGCGCGCCTCCAGCGATCGCGCGGCAACGGTGACCTTTGCACCGAGTGCGCCGAGTTTTTTGGCGAGCAGGCGGCCGATTCGGCCATAACCAATCACCAGCACGGGCGTTTGGTCGATGGTGTAGGGAAGCTCTTCCATGGCGAGGCAGACCGCGCCCTCGGCGGTAACGGCGGCGTTTTTGACGGCAAGTTCTTCCCGCTTTAAGTAATCGGAGGCGACCAGCCCGCGTTCGTTTATCATGGAAAGCAGGCTGCCGTCCAGGCGTCCGCCCAGCACGACGGTATGTTCGTCTGCGCAGGAGAGAAGGATTTCGGTGGAGATGCGCGCGGCGGAAAAGGGTGTGTTCAAAACGCCTTTTTCCGATTCGGCTGGAACCGGAAGAATAATGTAGTCCGGCGGAGGAAGCGTGGAAACCTGGGCGGGCGGAAGCTCTCCGGAAAAGGCGGGTGCACACTTTTCAAGGCCGGTCGTATAGACCGTACAGGTTTTCGCGAGAATCTGTGCGAGATAATACTGCCGCAGGTCGCCGCCGGCAATCAGAATAAGTCGTTGTTTTGGCACGTATAACAGCTCCTTTGCTGATTCCTTGTTTCTTTTGAAAAAGCTGGTTTTCGGCCATTGTCCCGATGGGGAGATGCGGCCGATAAAAAGAAATCCGCTGATCTATCTTATGACGCAGCGCTTGCGGCGGTTACGGATCAGCGGCTAAAAAAGAAATGATACAGATTAATAAAAAAGCTTTACAAACTAAAGAAAAGCCGATATAATGCAGATATACCTAAAGCGTGCCGTCTTGGGGCGGTATTTTAAAGCATCGTACAGACAGGCTGTCCGGCAACCGGAGCGCTGCTTGTTATCGAGGGGAGTTTTTTGAGTGAGCAAAGGCGCGTTGACAAAGCCTTTCCGAGCGATCGGGCGGTTTTTGGACCGAAATTACGGAAGTTCAATGTTTACCAGTCGGGAGTTTTTCGGTATTTTGGGGCCAGTCATTATCGACCAGTTTTTTATGTACTTAATCAGCATGCTGACCACAGCGATGATCAGCGCCTCCAGTCAGGATTCCGTGTCGGCGGTCAGTCTTGTGAATCCGATTCTGTTTTTGGTCATGGCGCTGTTCGGCGCAGTTGCAAACGGCGGTACGGTTGTAGTTGCGCAGTATAAGGGCAAGGGCAACCCGCTGCGTGTCAGGCAGGCGGCCGGACAGTCCGTTTTGGCGACGTTTATTGTTGCGGCCATGGCGGCGGTTTTGCTGTGCCTGCTTGCTAATCCGATTGTTATGCTGCTCTTCGGCACGGCGGGCGAGTCGGTTTGCGGCAGGGCGACGGAATATCTGATCGGTATGGCGATTTCTTTTCTTCCATTTTCCTTTTACAGCGCCTCTTTTTCTGCACTGCGCGGCGTCGGAGACTCAAAATCCTGTCTGCGCCTGACTATTATTATTAACGTCATCCATCTGGTTCTGAGCATGATTTTCCTAAACGTCATGCATCTGGATATTTTCGGAACCATCCTTTCCTATTTCCTCGCCCGTATCGTCGGCGGCGCTACCGCGCTTTATTCTTTGATGAACAAGCACGGACAGATCGGCGTTCGCTTTTCGGATATTTTCCGTTTTGAGCCGAAACTTCTGAAATCTATTTTCCGCATGGGAATTCCGTTTGCGATCGAGCAGTGCTTTTATAACGGCGGTACGGTTATTGTGCAGACATATATGGTGCAGCTTGGAAACATTGCGGTTGCGGCAAACGCAATCGCCAACTCCGTATTCAGCCTGATCTATGCGGCGGGCTTTGCCGTGAGCGTGGTAACGCTTACCGTTACCGGACAGTGCATCGGCGCAGGAGAAATTGCGCTTGCAAAACACTATGGCCGCCGTATGGAATGGCTCGGCAATGCAATATGTACGCTTTCCGTGATTGTGATTCTGCCGCTGATGCCGTTTCTTTTGATGCTGTATGCGCCGGAGGCGCAGACGCTTCCGGTTATTTATCCGCTTTTGTGGATCGGTTCCGCTTTTATGCCGTTTGTATGGTCCGGAGCCAACGTCATGTCGAATACGCTGCGCGCTGCGGGCGATGCGAATTTTACTTCCGTTACCTCGCTTGTATGCATGTGGGTGGCGCGCGTCGGCCTTGGATATTTGCTCGCACTGCCGCTTGGTCTCGGCATCAACGGTGTGTGGATTGCCATGGGCATAGAATGGGTTATCAAAACGATCGTATTTCGTATCCGTTTCCGCGGCGATAAGTGGTACTGCAATAAGGTTGTGGAGGAATAATTCCGTAGGCTTTTCCCTTTGATATGACGTATTGCTTCAATACATACGAATGTCCCGCCCAAAGGGCGGGACATTTTCTGATAAAAGGGAATGGGGAGAAAAATCCGGTTTGTACAGCGGCGGCATTTGTGGTAAAATAGCTGTGCAATGCAAGGACTGTTTGTTCCGCCCTCAAAGACGGAGCAGTCATTTTTATAATAGGGAGGCGGCGTGTCTGGACAATCTTTCAAACATCGGAACGGTTAAGGAGCTGTGCCGCAAATACGGCTTTACGTTTTCCAAAACGCTTGGGCAGAATTTTTTAGTCAATCCGAGCGTTTGCCCCCGTATTGCGGAATACGGAAACGCACGGCCGGGCTTTGGCATCATTGAAATCGGGGCGGGCTTCGGCGTGCTCACAGTGGAGCTGGCCAAGCGCGCAGAGCGGGTTGTTGTAATCGAAATCGACGAAAAACTGCTTCCGGTGCTGGATGAAACACTTGCGGGCTATGACAACATCAAGGTGATTCATGCGGATGTGTTGGAGGTGGACCTGCACAAACTGATTCGTGAAGAATTTGCCGGTATGGAGGTTGCAGTCTGCGCAAATCTCCCCTATTATGTGACGTCGCCGATTCTGATGCACCTTTTGGAATCGCGGCTGCCGGTTGCCTCGGTCACCGTCATGGTGCAGAAAGAGGCGGCACAGCGCCTTTGTGCCCAAATGGGTACAAGACAGTGCGGTTCTGTTACCGCTGCGGTGCGCTATTACAGCGAGCCCTCGCTTTTATTCCATGTCTCCCGGGGCAGCTTTATGCCCGCGCCGAACGTGGATTCCAGCGTGATACGGCTCGATATTCGGAAAGAACCGCCGGCGCATGTGGAAAATGAGGCATATCTGTTCCGTGTGATCCGCTCGGCTTTTTCTCAGCGGCGAAAAACGCTGCCGAATCCGCTTTCCGGCGCGCTTTCTCTTACGAAGGAGCAGGTTGCGGCTGCACTGACGGTCTGCGGGCTTTCGCCGACTGCGCGTGCGGAAGAGCTGACGCTTTCTCAGTTCATTTCGCTGGCCAATACGCTGTATGAGGTGCGCCATGGGTGACGCACCGGTCGGGCTGTATGTTCACGTCCCGTTTTGCGCGAAAAAATGTCCTTACTGCGATTTTTTTTCCGAAGCTTACCGGAAGCAGACGGTACAGCGCTATGTTCTTGCGGTATGCCGCCGGATGGAACAATTCGCTGAGACCGGCGCAGTTGCAGATACGCTTTATTTTGGCGGCGGGACGCCCAGCCTTCTTTCACCTGTCCAGATTTCCGATATGATTGATACGGCATGCCGATGCTTTGCGCTGGACGGGGAAATTACCATGGAAGCGAATCCAAATACGCTGACGAAGGAAAGACTCTGCGCCTATCGTGAGGCCGGCGTAAACCGGCTCTCCATTGGGGTGCAGTCCTTCTGTGCCCCAGAGCTTACGGCGCTTGGACGCCGCCATACGGCTGAACGCGCCGCATGTGTCGTATATGATGCGACGGAGGCCGGATTTGACGATATATCGATCGACCTGATGCTTGGCGTTCCCTATCAGACGGAGGAATCTTTGCTGTTTACGCTTCAAACGGCGGTGTCGCTGCCGGTTGCGCACCTTTCCGCCTATTTATTGAAGGTAGAGGAAGGAACGGCCTATCAGGAAAGTCCGCTGCTTGCGCACTGCCCGGACGAGGATACGCTGGCTCGTATCTACTTGCAGACGGTCTCCTTTCTGGAAAAGCACGGCTTTATGCAATACGAGATTTCAAACTTTGCGAAAATTGGACGAGAGAGCCGTCACAATTTAAAATATTGGCGATGCGAGCCGTATTTGGGCATCGGTCCGGCGGCACATTCTTTTTTTGCGGGAAAACGCTTTGCTTCCGCACCGGATCTCTGCCGTTTCTGCGAGGCGGCGGAAAGCGGAATATTCGGCGATTTGACGCTTGCCCACGGTCAGGCGGGAGGTGCGGATGAGCGGATGATGCTGGCGCTCAGATTGCGGCAGGGTGTTTTGATCGAAGAGCTTATGCATGTTATCCGGACAGAATGTGCGGAGAAAGCCAGGCGCTTTCTGCGGCAGCTTTGCGATCATGCGCTTGCCGAGGCGGTGTCCGGAAGATTTGCGCTGACGCCGCGGGGATTTCTGGTTTCAAATGAGATTTTGTCGGAGATTTTGACTTTTTTATGAAACTGAAAAATTGGTACGGCCAATACTTGACAGCAGGATGAGTTCCCGATATAATATATGTATAAACTGTGGTGGAAGTAATCGCCGCTTGTTTAACAGGAGCAATGCTCCTTTTTATACTGCGTATGACGCTTTTTCATATACTACCCCCACTCTAAATGCAAGGCATTTTTTCGCCTTGCATTCTTTTTTTGCATGAAAAAGCCTGCCGGCCGCGGCAGGCGGCAGGCAGGCCTGGATGTTTCGGAAAGCTGCGGCTATTGTGCGGCGAGCGAGGATTGATAGCAGGATAGGATTCGCTCCTCAATGGCGCTGCGCTCCTTGGAGGAGATTGGGTGCACAATATCGCGGTAGACGCCGTTGTCGTCCCTGCGGGAGGGCATGGCGACGAAAAGCCGGTTCGGCCCTTCAATCACTTTAATGTCGTGCAGGGCGATTGCATCGTCCAGCGTGACGGATACGATTGCGCGCAGCCGGCCGTCATGCAGCAGTCTGCGGATCTTTACATCGGTAATGTTTATCATAAAATCTGCTCCGTTTCTCCGACGTCGTTTTGTCAGCGCGCCCTATGTGCGTCGGTGTGTCTGCGCGCAATCTTAGTTTGATCGGTTTTTTCTATATTTATACAAGACGTTTAGCAGAAACCGCCTGTGTATTACAGCAAAAAGGATCGCCCCGAGGGGCGATCCTTTTTGCTGTTTGCAGAGCGTTATCCTTGCTTATTCTGTCTGGGAAAGCGCTTCTTTTCTCTGCTGGCGCCGCATGGCGGCAGGATAGATCAGAATGAACAGCACAACGGAAACGGCAGACACGCCTGCGCCGATGAGCAATACGGCCTGTGTGCCGAGCAGACCGTCAAGCCAGCCGACGATCGGCGCGCAGATAACGGTGGAAAAGATAGTGGTGATAATGGCGTTTGCCATCTGCGCAGTGGTGCGCATCTGCGGCGGCACTGTGTCGCCGATATATTTGATGATACAATAGGCGCTGCTGACAACCGACATACCGCTTAACACCTGTAAGCAGAGCACGATATACGGGTTGGTGACAAAGGAAAGACAAACCATTTTTAAGATGATGGCGCTGGTTGCAATGGTTAAGAACCACTGTGTACCGATTTTGCGTTCGATCCGTCCTGCGTACCAGAAAAACGGAAGCTCGCTTAAAGCGCCGATCGTCGTCATCCAGCCCAGAAGCTCCGACGGCGCGCCAAGCTGATGACGGAAGTAGATGGAGTAATACATGCTGAAGGACGAGCCGAGCGATGATAAAAGCTGGAAGCCAATGATGCACATAAGCGGCGCGTGAGACAACACCTGGCGATAGGGGATTTTCTCTTTTTTCTTACGATGGCCGGCTACAGGCTTGGTGAATAGCTGGAGAATGCCTGCCACGCCGTACAAAAGCGCCATCATCCAGTAAATACGGCCGTAGTCGTCGGCGATCAGAACGCTGGTGAGCATGGCGCATACGGCATAGCCGAGCGTGCCGCCCAGGCGGATGTTGCCGTAATCCCAGCGGCTTTTGTCCATCAGTTCAAGCGTATAGCTTTCCTGAAGGGTATAGGCGGGCTGAAAAAAGAGCTGATACATTATCACGCACAGCGCCAGCCAGTAGGCAGAAGCAGAGATATAAAAGGCAAGGCAGATGAGCGCGTTGATGATCAGAAGCACGCCGATAATCCGCGCTTTGTTTTTGGATCTGTCGCTGATAACGCCCCACATCGGCTTGATAAAGATAAGAATGGCGGTGAAAACCGAGCTTATCATGCCAATCTGTTCCTGTGTCAGGCCGCTTCCGTATAAAAACAACGTATTATACGTATTGTAAAATGCGTGTCCTGCATAAAAGATGACGTAAATCAGGAAAATGTGAATCGGAAAGCGGCTATCTTGCTCCGAATGAAGTTTGGATATTGTCAAAGGGAACCCTTCTTTCACATGTCTGTCTGCGATTGCTTTCGGACGGATCGGCTGAATGTGCATTTAAACAAAATAATCCCGCCGAGCATGATGACTGCGCCGACCAGCAGCGTGCCGCCGGAGCCTAAAAAGTCGGCGCAGACGCCCGCGACTGGGGCAAAAAGAATAGAAGCAAAAACGGTTGAGAGAATGCTGTTTAAGGACTGGGAGGTTGCACGCATGGATTTCGGCACGTTTTCATTGATGTAGTTCAGGATGCAGAAATTGAAAGTGGAAAAGCCGCATCCATTTAAGGCGTGAACCAGAATCACGAGCCATGGATTTGTGACAAAGCACAGCAGAATATGCTTCGCGACAAGCGAAAGAGCGGCCATAATCAGATAGCGCTCAATACCAAGCTTTTTCTGAATTTTTCCCGCATACCAGAAAAACGGAATCTCTGCAAGCCCGCTGACCATTGTGGCCATGCTCAGCATAAACGGCGTGGCGCCGAGCGTTGCACTGTAATAGATCGTATAATACCGGGAAAAGGTATTGGCAATAAAGTAGATGATATTGAACACAATCAGCCAGACAAGCGGTTTGTTTTGCAAAAGCACACGATAGTGCACCTTTTCCTCTTTATGCCGATAGCCGCCGACGTGACGCCGCATGCACATCAGCATCAGTCCGGCAGGAATGAAGAAGAGCGCAATCCACCAGTAAATTTGGCTGTAATCGCGGATGAAAAGGCCCATGACCGCCGCGCAGACCAGATAGCCGAGCGTACCGCCCAAACGAATGTTACCGAAATTCCAGCGCGTTCCCTCTGTCATTTCGAGCGTGCAGTTGTCCTGCAGGGTGATTGCGGGAGAGAAGAAGACCGCCACCGACATGGTGCAAAGCGCAATCCACCAAAGCTCCTTCATCAGATAGACGGCCAGTCCGGATATGCCGCAAAGCACGATCAAAAGGCCGGCGATCCTGTTTTTATTCTTTGATTTGTCGCTGATAACGCCCCAGAGAGGCTGGATCAGAACAAGGACAAGCGTGGCGACTGAGCTCATGATACCGATGACGCTTTGGCTGAATCCATTCTGCGACAGGAAGACCGTACCATATGTATTGTATACCGCGTGGCCGCAGTAGAAAATAAAATAGGTCAGAAAAAGATAGACTGGAAAAGGCGTTTTGTCCGCCGCTTTGTTCTGTTTCAATTCGTGCTCCTTCCCCATATTTCAAAAGAATCCGGCTCCCAAAAAGGGAGCCGAATTTTTTGACTGCGGCGCGCCGGAAAACCGACACGGCAAAGTGTGCGCTGCAAGGCGGTTGTTACAGATCGATTATAGTCGGCTGATCCGCCGCGTGCAACTGTTTTTTTGATATATCGCGCTGTTCAAAAAAGCGCATTTTCCATCATTAGATTTTTTTCATGCAAAGCGCGTACATATACCATGTCGCATGCGGAATCCACTGCTCAGCCCAGCGCCAGTTGTCGTTGACTTCGTCGGTTGCGTCAGCGTGGAAGGCAATGCCATGTTCATCGTGCAGAGCGCTGGTAATGCCGTTTACAATGCCGCCCGGGCACTGGATGAAGTCGCGGCGCTCCCCTTCAAAGAAATAATCGATATTATTGCGGCCTTCGCCCTCCAGCATACAGCTATCAAAGGGATTGAGGCCCAGCACCCAGTTGATCTGATCGTCCGCGTACTTGCGCAGCGCGGCGGCGAGATCTGCATCCTTCGTATAATAGGCGAGCGAGCGGGCTGCTGCTGCAAGCGAGGCGATCCGTGCATTCTCGCCCTGCCACCACGGCGCGGTTTCCACATCATGCGGATAGAAGAACTGGTTTTCCTTTGTGCCGTCGCCGTGCTCCACAAACTGTCTTGCATAGCCGAAAGGGTTGGCAACCTCGTTCGTGACGGACAGCTCGTGGCGCATCAGCTTTTCGCAGACGGCAAGAACTGCGGCCTTATCCTCTGCCTGACGCTCAACTGCACAGTAGTTTAAAAGGTTTACGACCGGCATACCGGCGTCCGCCGCATGGAAGAAGGGGCGATCCGTACCGTTTACGCTCAGATAGCCCATCGTATCGTCGATTGGAATGTAGCGGTCAATGATGCGCTTTGCGAGCGCTCTTGCACGGCGAAGGTAGTCGATTTCCTTTGTGGTCTTATAGATTTCGATCACCGCATCAAGCGCACAATATTCATCGACCAGGTTCCATTTGCCGTCGTTTGCGTACAGCTCATTGTTTGCGTACAGATAATCGTAGGCGCGTACAGCGGCTTGCAGATACTCTTCCTTGGTATAGTCGCTCGGGTAGGTTACGCGCGCAGCGTAAGCAAGCGCTGCGATCGCGTAGCCGCCGCCCGCGCGGAAGGAGGTTTCGTAATCGTATTCCGTGATTTCGTCAACGCTGCCCCAAGTGCCGCCGCCCTTGCGTCCGGTTGGGTTGCGGTGATATGCACCCAAAACGCGCATGGAGGCGACCGGACCGTAGGCGTCCATCGTGCGGGATTTTGTAACAAAGAAATTGCCGGAGGGCGCGCGCATCCGCATTAAAAAGTCCGCGCCGTACATGCCCTCTTCGATCAGGCGGCGTTTAAGCATGGTGTAGTAAGGATAATCGGCTTCTTCCAGCAGATCGTTCATTTTAAAGAACGCATAGGCGGAAAAAGAGGCTTGCTGCGGATTAAAATAGGTGGTGTGCGACAGATGGGAGAGATGCACGCCATAGTCGCCGGTCGCATCGTACCAGCCGCCATGTGCGTCAACGCGGCCCTCGCGTTTGCCGTACATGAACGGAATGTTCCTGTCCGCGGCCTCATATTCGCCGGTGGAGCGCTGGGCTTTAAAATAGTAGCCGACCGCGCTCAGCGTGCTCGTCTCAAGAAGGTTTTCCCCGATCTTGAACGGATAGGAGCGAACGACAGCGCCTTTATTGTCGGAGACCTGATATAGTACTGACCTGGCGTTTTCACCTCGTCAAA
>ERZ857480.35148-NODE-54315-length-17826-cov-5.0000_pt1 | contig 17826 bp, 10 predicted proteins | sample MGYA00519767_ERZ857480 | MGnify/ENA primary metagenome ERZ857480 (study PRJEB31778, sample SAMEA3449210) | human gut metagenome | biome: human gut; feature: human-associated habitat; material: faeces | place: United Kingdom | collected 2010/2012 ...
GAACAATTTCATCTATCAAGCGTCACATGGGTACAGATTACAAGGTAACAATCGATGGCAAAGATTACACACCACAGGAAATCTCAGCTATGATTCTTCAGAAGCTTAAGGCTGATGCAGAAAGCTACTTAGGTGAGACAGTAACAGAGGCCGTTATCACAGTTCCAGCTTACTTCAACGATGCTCAGCGTCAGGCTACAAAGGACGCTGGTAGAATTGCAGGTCTTGATGTAAAGCGTATCATCAACGAGCCAACAGCTGCAGCTCTTGCATACGGTCTTGATAACGAAGGCGAGCAGAAGATCATGGTTTATGACCTTGGTGGTGGTACATTCGACGTATCTCTTATCGAAATCGGTGACGGTGTTATTGAAGTTCTTGCAACATCAGGCAACAACCACTTAGGTGGTGATGACTTCGATAAGAAGCTAATGGACTACATGATCGAAGACTTCAAGAGCAAGGAAGGTATCGACTTAAGCAAGGATACAATGGCTCTTCAGAGAATTAACGTTGCTGCTGAGCAGGCTAAGAAAGAGCTTTCAAGTGCAGGTAAGACAACAATCAACCTTCCATACATCACAGCAACAGCTGAAGGTCCAAAGCACTTCGAAATGGAACTTACAAGAGCTAAGTTTGATGAAATCACAGCTGACCTTGTTGAGAAGACAGCAGAGCCAGTTAAGAACGCTCTTAGCGATGCAGGTGTATCAGCAAGCGAATTAGGCAAGGTTCTCCTCGTTGGTGGTTCAACAAGAATTCCAGCTGTACAGGAAAAGGTAAAGCAGCTTACAGGCAAGGAGCCTAACAAGAGCCTTAACCCAGATGAGTGTGTTGCTCTCGGTGCTTCAGTTCAGGCTGGTAAGCTTGCGGGTGATGCAGGTACAGGCGACGTTCTCCTTCTTGACGTAACTCCGCTTACACTTTCTATCGAAACAATGGGTGGTATTGCAACACACATGATTGAGAGAAATACAACAATCCCTACAAAGAAGAGCCAGATCTTCTCTACAGCTGCTGATAACCAGTCTGCAGTAGACATCAACGTAGTACAGGGTGAAAGAGAATTCGCTAAGGACAACAAGTCACTTGGTCAGTTCAGACTTGATGGTATCCCAGCTGCTAAGCGTGGTGTTCCACAGATCGAAGTAACATTTGATATTGATGCGAATGGTATCGTAAATGTTTCAGCTAAGGATTTAGGTACAGGTAAGGAACAGCACATCACAATCACAGGCGGTTCAAACATGTCTGATGAAGAAATCGATAAGGCTGTTAAGGAAGCTGCTCAGTTCGAAGCTGCTGACAAGAAGAAGAAGGAAGGTGTTGAGCTTAGAAATGATGCTGACTCAATGATCTTCCAGACAGAGAAGGCTTTAGCAGAAGTAGGTGACAAGCTTGATGCTGCTGATAAGGAAACTGTAGAAGCTGATATCAAGGCTCTTAAGGACTTAGTTGAAAAAGTTAAGGACAACGACGAGCTTACAGCAGAGCAGATGGATGAAATCAAGGCTGCTAAGGATAAGCTTGTAGAGAGCTCACAGAAAGTATTTGAGAAGCTTTACGCTGACGCTCAGGCACAGGCTAACCAGGCCGAAGGTGCTTCAACAGCAGATAACGGAAACAACAACGACGGTAAGAACCCATACGGTGATGATGTAGTTGACGGAGACTACAAGGAAGTTTAATTAAAAACTTAAATCGTTTGATATAGAAATTAGAATATAGCGCATAAGGGTCAGGTAAAGGTTTTAACCTATTACATTGACCCTTGTGTGGAGTAAACATAAATGAGGATTGGCAATGGCTGATAAAAGAGATTATTATGAAGTGCTTGGCGTTAGCAGAGATGCTTCAGAGAGTGAGATAAAAAGTGCTTACAGAAAGTTAGCCAAGAAATACCACCCTGATAGTAATCCTGATAATGCAGAAGCTGAAAGTAAGTTTAAAGAAGCATCAGAGGCATATTCTGTTCTTTCAGATGCTGAAAAGAGAAAGCAGTATGATCAGTTTGGTCATGCAGCATTTGATGGAAGTGGCGGTGCAGGCGCAGGCGGATTCGACTTTAGTAACATGGGCGATATTTTCTCTGAATTCTTCGGTGGAGGTGGCGGAAGCTTCTTCGACGGAATGTTTGGAGGCGGTGGCCGCAGACAGGCTCGTGGAAATGCTCATCGTAAGGGCAGAGACCTTGAAGCAAGCGTACGTATTGACTTGTTAGAAGCTTACAAGGGTACAAAGAAGGATATCGAGTACAACTACAAAGAAGCATGTGATTCCTGCCACGGTTCAGGTGCCAAGGCCGGAACAAATCCTGAAACATGTACTAACTGTGGTGGTTCAGGTCAGGTTGTATATACACAGCAGTCAGTTCTCGGTATGCTTAGAAATATAGGCGTATGTCCTGAATGTAACGGTACAGGTAAGATTATCAAAGAAAAATGTGACAAGTGTAAAGGTAATGGATATTTCACTAAGAAGAGAAAAATCCAGGTTGATATCCCTGCAGGTATAGATGACGGACAGTACATCAGATTATCAGGTGAAGGTGATCCGGGTGAAAACGGAGGACCAAGAGGTGATCTTATCGTAGGCGTAAGAGTTATGAATAAGACTCATTTCGGAAGAAATGGTCAGGATCTCTTCAGTGAGGTTAGAATTTCTTATCCTACAGCTGTACTTGGTGGCGAAGTAGAGGTTGAAACAATAGATGGTAAAATTCTTTATGATGTTAAACCGGGCAGTGTTTCGGGCCGGAGAGTCCGCTTAAAGGGCAAAGGTATGCCAAATGTAAGAAATAACAAGTCATTTGGTGATTTGTATATTACTCTTATTATTGACGTACCTACAAAGCTTACACATGAACAGAAGGAAGCTTTACTTGCATATGATGAAGCTCTTACAGGTAATGAAAGAGATGGCAAGAAAAATAAAAAGTTCTTCGGTAAATAAAATATAAATAAAAAACATCTGCTTTTGTAGTTAATTATTAATTTGCAAGGCGGATGTTTTTTATATACAATTAGATAAATGTAATAAAAAGCATTAACATAAATGTCAGTATTTGTGCGTATATACTACCGCCGTGGTAGAGATATATTACAATAAATGTGTTATGTTTAGTGTGTAGTATGATAGCTGTATTTATCGAATAAAACGGCTATTGTTTAGGAGGTATAATCATGGGATTAATAAAAGCGGCTCTTGGATCATTTAACGGCACAATGGCAGATATGTGGAAGGAATTTTTCTACTGTGATGCTTTAGATAATAATGTTTTAGCTGTTAGAGGTCAGCACAGCAGTAGCAAGCGCTCATCAAATAAAAGAGGTCATGACAATGTAATTTCAAATGGAAGTGGAATCGTTGTTGCTGACGGTCAGTGTATGATGATTGTTGAACAAGGGAAGGTTGTAGAGGTTGCAGCTGAACCGGGAGAATACACATATGACAATACACAGGCCCCTACAATATTTTCCGGTGGTCTTGGAAAGGGAATTATTGATACTTTCAAGACAATAGGAAAGAGATTTACATTTGGTGGAGATACAGGTGTAGATCAGAGAGTATATTACTTTAATATTAAAGAGCTTGTGGACAATAAGTTTGGAACTCCTAATCCTATTCCGTTCAGAGTTGTGGATAAAAATATTAACCTCGATATAGATGTATCACTTCGTTGTTCAGGTGTTTATTCATACAAGATAGAAGATCCAATTCTCTTCTACACAAATGTATGTGGCAATATCGAAGAGGATTACACAAGAGATAAGTTGGAAAGTCAGCTTAAAACAGAGTTTATCAGTGCTTTACAGCCTGCATTTGCCAAGCTTTCAGCTATGGGGATCAGACCAAGTGAGGTAATTGCTCATAATACTGATCTTGAGAAGAGCATGGATGAAATCTTATCTGAAAAATGGTCAAAGTTAAGAGGTCTTGACATTGTAAGCGTTGCTATTGGTTCAGTAACACTTCCTGATGACGATGCAGAGCGTATTAAGAGAGCTCAGAACGATGCTATTTACAGAGATCCACTTATGGCAGCTGCAACACTTTCAGGTGCTCAGGCAGATGCCATGAGAGCCGCTGCAGCAAATGAAGGCGGTGCCATGAACGGCTTTATGGGTATGGGCATGGCTATGGGCGCAGGTGGTGCAAACACAGCAGCTCTTTTTGAAGCAGGTGCAAAGCAGCAACAGGCTCAGCAGGCACAGCAGCAGTCTGCACCGGCTGCAGGTGTATGGAAATGTACATCATGCGGAACAGAAAATACTGGTAACTTCAGTACTAACAGTGGAACACCAAAGCCGGTTGCAGTTAATAAGTTCTGTCCAAACTGTGGTTTTGATCTTTCAGGATCAAATGCAAAGTTTTGTCCGAACTGTGGCAATAAATTAGATTAATAAGGGGAATTTATGGCAGAATTACAGGATTTTAAATGCCCTTCCTGTGGAGGCGCAATACATTTTGATACGGGCGTTCAGAAAATGAAATGCCCTTACTGTGATGCTGAATTTGATATTGATTCATTAAAGGCATTAGAAAATGAGCCTGAAATACTCGATGAAGATAAATTTGCCTGGGACAATACTCCGGGGCAGGAGTGGAGCGAAGAGGACCAGGAGCAGCTTAATTCTTATGTTTGTAATTCATGCGGTGGTGAAATAATAGGTGATAAGACTCTTGGAGCCACGAGCTGCCCATATTGCGGAAGTCCTGTCGTAATGACAAAGATGTTTGCCGGTATTTTAAAGCCGGACTATGTTATTCCTTTTAAGTACGACAAGAAGCAGGCAGAAGACAGCCTCAGAAAATATGTAAAGAGCAAAAGATTCGTTCCTAAGCTTTTTAGATCAGAAAACAGAATAAAAGAGATCAGAGGTATTTATGTACCTTTCTGGCTCTTTGATTCAAAGATAGATGCGGATATCCAGTACAATGCAACTGAAGTAACCACATGGTCAGATTCAGAGTATGTTTATACAAAAACAGACCACTATAAGTTATACAGATCAGGAGATATGAAGTTCCAGCATATTCCTGTAGATGGTTCAAGTAAAATGCCTGATGATTTAATGGAATCAATAGAGCCATTTGATTTTAGTGAGGCAGTGGATTTCCAGACTGCATATTTATCAGGATTCTTTGCTAACAGATATGATGTTACTGCAGATGACAGTGTTGAGAGAGCCAATACAAGAATTAAGAACAGTACAGAAGCAGAATTTAAAAAGACTACAAAAGGATATGACTCTGTTGTAACAGCTGCTTCAAGTATGAGATTATCTGAGTCTACTGAACATTATGCACTTTATCCTGTATGGATTCTTAACACAAAGTGGAATGGCAATGATTACATGTTTGTCATGAATGGTCAGACAGGTAAGTTTACAGGAAATCTTCCTGCAAGTGTCGGCGGACTTTGGGGATGGTTCTTTATTATCACAGGTATCATTGGAATATTGTTATTTTTACTGTTTTATTTTGTATTTTAAAAGGAGCTGCATATGAATAAAATTAAATTAATAGCTGCGTCCTTATGTACAAGTGCATTGATCGGGGGAGCACCTCTTTTGGCAACTCCTGTTCTTGCAGAGGAAAGCAGTAAAGTTTCAAAAGATTATGTGGTTGATAATGCGGATTTATTAACTCAGACAGAAGAAAATGAATTAAGCGAAAAACTTCAGGATATCAGTGATGAGTTACAATTTGATGTTGTAGTTGTTACAACTAATTCAACAGGTTCTAAGACAGCAACTGAATATGCCGATGATTATTTTGATTATAATGGCTACGGAAGAGGCTCAAATAATGACGGCGCCTTATTCCTTGTGGATATGGGTGACAGAAAGTGGGCTATTTCAACATCAGGATATGGCATCGAAGCAATTGTTGATTCTGCCTTAGATGATATGGAAGAAGAGATAGTTCCGTATTTAAAGTCTGGTGATTACGATGGCGCCTTTAATGAATTTGCTGATCTCACATACGATATTGTAAATGATGCAAAGAATGGAAAATCATATTCAAATTCTACTACATCAACAACTAAGAATCATAAGAATATAGGTACGAACCTTATCGTTGCCTTCTCCATAGGTGCAGGTATTTCGCTTATAATTATTTTGGTTTACAGAAGTAAGTTAAAACCTGTTAAATGCCAGAAAGAGGCAAAGGAATATATTGTACCGGGAAGTTTTAACCTTAGAAGAAGTGACGATGTCTTCCTCTATTTCAATATTACAAAGGTTCCGATTCCTAAAAATAACGACAGTGATGATTCAGGAAGTTTCCATTCTTCATCATCAGGAAGCTCACACGGCGGTTCAAGCGGAAGTTTCTAAAGTGCAACAGCGAACATGAATGGCCAGCGTCAGCGTATGCAAACGAAGTGAATTCAACAAGTGTGCATGCCACATAAGTTGAGAGCATTATCATATAACAAAAAACAGGGGTAAGAGAAGTTTGGTTCTTACCCCTGTTTTTTGTTTAAGTAATCTTTTAATAATCCCAAACATTGTGATTAAAACCCACAATTATTATCCGATATTTCTAGAAATTTGTTATTAATTCCATTATCAAAATGGAAAATTTGTAAAAACCTGTATTTATTTATCCATAATCATTAAAAATTCCTACATTAATATGCAAAAAATCGTTAAAAGATAGGCGCTTATGTGGTATTATAAATTAGTTATATTGTGACTATTTTTAGTCATATCTGCTTTAACCCCGATTCTGTCAGGGTTAAGTGGACAGAATAGAGATTATAGTTAATAATAACTAGACAAAATATCGCACCTTGGAGTGAAAGGAAGTAGTGTTATGACATATGAAAAAGTCTCTTCCGATATGAACTTTCTGGAGAGAGAAAACGTTATAGAAAAGTTTTGGAAAGACAACAATATTGTTGAAAAATCCTTAAAGCAGAGAGAGGGATGTCCTACATATACATTTTATGACGGACCACCTACAGCTAACGGTAAGCCTCACGTAGGACACGTTTTAACCCGTGTTATCAAGGATATGATTCCAAGATACAGAACAATGAAGGGCTATTATGTTCCAAGAAAGGCAGGCTGGGATACACACGGTCTTCCTGTAGAGCTTGAAATTGAGAAGAAGATTGGTATCAACGGTAAGGAACAGATTGAGAATTACGGTATTGAGCCATTCGTAAAGCAGTGTAAGGAAAGTGTATGGCAGTACAAGTCTATGTGGGAAGAATTCTCATCAAAGGTAGGCTTCTGGGTAGACATGGAGCATCCATACATCACTTATGAGAATAACTTTATTGAGTCTGAATGGTGGGCATTAAAGGAAATCTTCAAGAAGGGTCTTTTATATAAGGGATTCAAGATTGTACCTTACTGTCCTCGTTGTGGTACACCTCTTTCATCACATGAGGTTGCACAGGGATATAAGACAGTAAAAGAAAAGTCAGCAATCGCTAAGTTCAAGAAGAAAGACGAAGACGTATTCTTCTTAGTATGGACAACAACACCTTGGACATTACCATCTAACACAGCTCTTTGTGTTAACCCTGATGAGACATATGTAAAGGTTAAGGCAGCTGACGGATGTACATACATTTTAGCTGAAGCATTAGCTCCAAAGGTACTCGCAGGATTATACAAGAAGGCTAATCCTGATTCAGAGGAAAATGGTGCAGATTACGAAGTACTTGAATCATACAAGGGTTCAGATCTTGAGCATCAGGAATATGAAGCTTTATATGCATGTTCAAAGACAGAAGCAGAGAAGCAGAAGAAAAACAGCCACTATGTTGTATGCGATAACTATGTAACAATGTCAGACGGTACGGGTATCGTTCACATTGCACCTGCATTTGGTGAGGACGACTCAAGACTTGGTAGAAAGTATGACTTACCATACCTTCAGTTCGTTGACGGCGCAGGTAACATGACTGAGGAAACAGAATTTGCCGGAGTATTCATCAAGAAGGCAGATCCACTTATCCTTGATGAGTTAAAGTCAAGAAATCAGCTTTTCTCAGCTCCTAAGTTAGAACATGAATATCCATTCTGCTGGAGATGTGATACACCACTTATCTACTATGCAAGAGAATCATGGTTCATTAAGATGTCTGAAGTTAAGGATCAGCTTATTAAGAACAATGAGACAATTAACTGGATTCCTGAAACAATCGGTAAGGGAAGATTCGGTGCATGGCTTGAAAATGTTCAGGACTGGGCTATTTCAAGAGACAGATACTGGGGTACTCCGCTTAATGTTTGGAAATGTGACGACTGTGGCGAGTTAGAGTCAATCGGAAGCATCGCAGAGCTTAAGGAGAGAGGCGACAACGTTCCTGACGATATCGAGCTTCATAAGCCATATATCGACAAGATTACAATTAAGTGTCCTCACTGTGGCAAGACAATGCACAGAACACCTGAAGTTATCGACTGCTGGTTCGACTCAGGTTCTATGCCATTTGCTCAGCATCACTATCCATTTGAGAATAAGGAAGTATTTGATCAGCAGTTCCCTGCACAGTTCATTTCAGAAGCTGTTGACCAGACAAGAGGATGGTTCTATTCACTTCTTGCAATCTCAACATTACTCTTCGATAAGGCTCCTTATGAAAATGTTATCGTTCTCGGTCACGTTCTCGATAAGGATGGCAATAAGATGAGTAAGTCAAAGGGTAACGCCGTAGATCCTATGGAAGCTCTTAACCAGCACGGTGCAGACGCTATCCGTTGGTATTTCTATGAGAACTCACAGCCATGGCTTCCAAACAGATTCTATGATGATGCTGTTACAGAAGGTCAGCGTAAGTTCATCGGTACTCTCTGGAATACATATGCATTCTTCATTTTATATGCAAATATTGACGAGTTTGACGCTTCTAAGTACACACTTGATAAGGATTCCCTTACTATTATGGATAAGTGGATTCTTTCAAGACTTGAGACACTCATCAAGGAAGTTGATGAGCATTTAGAGAACTACAGAATCACAGAAGCTGCAAGAGCTATGGAAGATTTCACAGATGAGCTCTCTAACTGGTACGTAAGAAGATGTAGAGAAAGATTCTGGGCTAAAGGCATGGAGCAGGATAAGATCAATGCATACATGACTCTTTACACAGTACTTACAAGATTCATTAAGTTAGCAGCTCCTATGATTCCATTTGTTACAGAGACAATTTACCAGAACTTAGTAAGAAGCATTGATAAGGATGCTCCTGAAAGTATTCATTTCTGTGATTACCCTGTATCAAAAGAAGAGTTCATCGATAAGGACATCGAAGAGAATATGAATATTGTTCTCAACACAGTTGTTATCGGCAGAGCATGTAGAAATACATCAGGAATCAAGACAAGACAGCCACTTGGAAAGATGTTTGTTTCAAGTGATAAGAAGCTTGATGAGTTCTATGCTGAAATCATTAAGGACGAGTTAAATGTTAAGGAAGTTGTATGGCAGACAGACGTTTCTGAGTACACAATGTACAGCTTCAAACCACAGCTTAAGACACTCGGACCTAAGTTTGGTAAGTTAATCGGTGGAATTAAGAAGGCTCTTGAAACAGTTGACAGTGCAAAGGCAACAGAAGAGCTTAAGGCCAATAACACAGTTACTGTAAATGTAAATGGTGAAGATATTACTATTGCAGCTGAAGACTTACTTATTACAATGATCCACAAAGAGGGATTTGCTGCTGAATCAGGCAACGGTATTACAGTTGTATTTGATACACATTTAACAGAAGATCTTCTTGAAGAGGGATATATCAGAGAAATCGTAAGTAAGATTCAGACAATGAGAAAAGATGCAGGCTTTGAGGTAATGGACAGAATTAACGTATATGTATATGGTGATTCTGACTTCCCTGTTCTTGCAAAGCATGCAGACAAGGTAGCTAATACTGTTCTTGCTGACGAAATTATCATCAACGACGGTGGCACAAGAGAAGATATCTTTACTAAGGATTGGAAGATTGATGACGAAGATATAACTCTCGGAGTAAAAAGAGTATGAAAAATGACTACAAATATCTCAAACAATTAGGACAGAGCTTCCCTGACGTATTAAGTGCAGCGGAAGAGGTTATTAACCTTGAAGCAATACTTCACCTTCCTAAGGGTACAGAACACTATTTATCGGATATTCACGGTGAACACGAAGCATTTTTCCATGTGGTTAAAAATGCTTCAGGTACTATAAGAAGAAAGATAGATGAAGCCCTGGCAAACACAATATCATTCAAAGACAAGCAGGAATTGGCAACTATCATCTACTATCCAAAAGAAAAGCTCGCAAGATTAAAAGTTGCGGGCTTATTGGATGACGATATGTTAAAGATTACTCTTAACAGACTGATAAAGGTTTGTAAGCTCGTTTGTTCAAAATATACAAGATCCAAGGTTAGAAGATCATTACCTAAGTCATATGCATATATTATTGAAGAGCTTATGACAGAGGGGCCTACAAGAGTTAATAAGGGAGAGTATTTCGATGCAATCATTTCTTCAATGATTGATCTTGGAAATGCTGAAGACTTCATTATTCAGATTTCTAACCTTATTCAGAAAATGGCTATAGACAGACTTCACATTATCGGAGATATTTTCGACAGAGGCCCTGGTCCACACTTCATTATGGATTATCTATGCGAGCATAATTCATTTGACGTTCAGTGGGGTAACCATGACGTTGTATGGATGGGTGCGGCTTTAGGTCATATGCCATGTATCGCCAATATTATCCGTAACTCATTAAGATATGACGGTCTGGATATTCTTGAAGACGGTTATGGTATTAACATGACTCCGCTTTTAGAGTTTGCTGCCATTGCATATGCTGATGATCCATGTCTCTGCTATAAGGTGAAGGATAAGGAAATCACTAAGGACAGACATATGCAGCTCACTCTTAAGATGCATAAGGCAATCAGTGTTATTCAGTGGAAGGTAGAAGGTCAGTTAATAAGCAGAAGACCTGAATACAACATGGATGACAGACGTCTTCTTCATTTAATTAATTATGAAAAGGGCACAATAACTCTTGATGGTAAGGAATATGAATTAAAGGATAAGCTTTATCCTACAATCGATCCTAATGATCCATATAAGCTTACTCCTGAAGAAGAGAACCTTGTTCATTACCTTTCAGCATCTTTCTATCAGTGTGAGAAGCTCAATAAGCATGCGGAACTTCTTATTCATAAGGGAAGCTTATATCTCATTTATAACAATATGATGATGTTCCATGGCTGTATTCCTATGACAGAAGACGGCGACTTCAGAGAAGTTAATGTGTATGGCAAGAAGTGCAAGGGTAAAGAGCTTATGGATGAGCTTGACTCATATGTAAGAAAGGCATTCTTAGCTGACAGTAAGGAAGAAAGAGAAAAGGGAGCAGATATCTTATGGTATTTATGGAATGCTCCTGATTCTCCAATTTTCGGCAAGAGCAGAATGGCGACATTTGAAAGATACCTTATTGCAGAAGAGGAAACATGGACAGAAGTTAAGGATCCATATTATTCACTTGTAAAGAACGACAATGTTTTAGACGGTGAAAACATTCCTGTTTCAGAAAAGGCAGTTAATGCTATTTTTGAAGAGTTTGATCTTGATGGGGAAAAAGCAAAAATCATTAACGGCCATGTACCTGTTAAGCATAAAAAGGGTGAGAGCCCTGTTAAGGCAAATGGTAAGGTTGTAGTTATTGATGGTGGATTTGCCAGGACATACCATAAGGATACAGGTATCGCAGGATACACATATATCTACAATTCAGATGGTATGATTCTTGTTGCCCATAAGCCATTTACAACAACTGAAAATGCCATTGATGACTGCTACGATATAGCATCCGAGCTTGTTGCGGATGACAACATAAAGGGCAGAGTATATATTGCAGATACTGATACAGGTGTTGAATTAAAGACCAGAATCGAAGATTTAAAAGAACTTATTGAATGCTATAAAAACGGTATCATTAAGGAAACTCGAAAGGACTAATTATGAAAACTGAAGAAATTAAGAGTTTAATAAGAGATATTTATGACTTTCCAAAGGAAGGTATCATTTTCAGAGATATTACAACACTTATAAAGGATCCAAAGGGACTTAAAATGTCTATAGATGCTGTTGAAGAAGCAGTTAAGGATCTTGACTTTGATTATGTGGTTGCTCCCGATGCGAGAGGTTTTGTTTTTGGTGTTCCCGTAAGTTACAATCTTGGTAAGGGATTTATTCCTATCAGAAAGAAGGGTAAGCTTCCTGGCGAAACTTATGCTAAGGAATATGACTTAGAGTACGGTACAGCAACAATCGAAATGCATAAGGATGCTCTTAATCCTGGTGATAAGGTAGTTATTATTGATGACCTTATGGCTACAGGTGGAACAACAAAAGCTATGGCTGACTTATTAGAGGAAGCCGGCGCTAAGATCGTTAAGATTGTATGCTTAGTTGAGCTCGAAGCCTTAAACGGCAAAGAAGCAGTTAAGGACTATGACTACGAAGGAATAGTTAAATATTAATTAACCTGTAAATTCTATAAGCAAAGATAAAGGTGAGAAATTGACTATATGGATGATATTAGCGGCTCTTGCAGTACTTATCATAGTCGCAGCTGTCAATTCCGGTAAAAACAGATATACGGATGAACTGGACAGTTTAAAAGATAAATGGGGTAAGTTGGGAGATACTCAATATCCATCGGATGATTTTGAAAACATTTCTCATTACTACAGGTTAAGTGAAAATGACGGCTACAGCGTTGATGACATAACCTGGAATGATTTGGAAATGGACAGTATTTTCCAGGCCATAGACAATTGCTCATCTTCCATAGGAAGAGAATATCTGTATAAGGCTTTACGAAAACCCAATCTGGATAAGAATAAAATAAAGGACATCGATACGGCGGCAGGGTATATGTCTTCACACACAGATGACCGTGTCAGTATGCAGATGTCCTTATCAAAGTTGGGTTTTGTACATAAGGTTTCATTTTCCGACTATGTAGATGTAATCAATAAATTAAATCCGCTTAAAAACAGCCTTTCATATTTATTTAATGCTCTTAATATAGCCTCTATACTGGTTATGATATTTGTAAATGCACAGGCGGGAGTGCTGGCATTAATTGCATCACTTCTTGCAAGTACGGCATATTACTTTAAGAAAAAGCCGGAGGCAGGCCGCTATTTTATAGCTCTCAGTCAGATATCCAGAATGGTGAGAACCGGCAAGGATATTGAGAAGAAAAGGAAATCTTTTTCTGATATGCCTGATGAATTAAAAGGTGTTTTAAATAACATAGAGAGGGATACGGACATTATTTATCCTTCAATAAAAAATGACTGGCTGCTTCCTGATACAGGTGCCAATTCATCAATCGTTGAAGTTATAATGAATTACCTCAGAATGTTTACTCATGTTGATTTAATTCATTACAACAGGGCAATTAGGCAGATAAAGGGTAAGAGTAAAAATGTTCTCGCTCTTATGAATAACTTAGGATATCTGGAGCTTGTAATTTGTACGGCATCATTTAGAAAGGCCATCAAAAAGTATTCATATCCTGAATTTATTGAAGATGAGAATCAGGGAATAAATGTTGAAGGTATTTATCATCCGCTTATTAAGGATGCGGTACCAAATGATATAAGCAATGCGAAGAATGTGCTTATTACAGGATCAAATGCATCCGGTAAATCAACATTTCTTAAATCCATTGCATTAAATGCAATACTCAGCCAGTCTATTGCCACATCTGTTTCTGAAAAGTATTCTGCACCGATTTATAAGCTTTATTCATCCATGTCATTAAGGGATGATTACAAGACAAAGGGCAGTTACTACATGGTAGAAATCAGAGCATTAAAGAGAATTGTGGATGCGGCACAGAGCAGTAACATTCCTGTTCTTGCAATAGTAGACGAGGTTTTAAGAGGTACGAATACAATCGAGAGAATAGCAGCGGGATCTTCTATTTTAGAATATCTTAAAAATGAAAATACAAATACATTTGCTGCAACTCACGATATTGAAATTGCCGATATATTAAAGGGTTCATATTCTAACTATCATTTCAGGGAATCATTTAATGAAGACGGTGATATTGAGTTTACATATAAATTGCAAAAAGGAGCAGCTACTACAAGAAATGCCATTGCGCTCCTGGGTACTCTCGGATTTGATGATAAAATTATAGATAAGGCCAATAACAGAGCAAAAGAATTTATGGACACAGGAATATGGAAATAAAGGAGGACATAATGGGGAAAGAAGTAAAATGGCAAAGTGTTAATGAACTTAGAGAAAAGTTCCTGTCATTTTTTGAATCAAAGGATCATTTGAGATTAAATAGCTTCTCACTTGTTCCACACAATGATAACAGTTTATTACTTATTAACTCAGGTATGGCGCCACTTAAACCTTACTTTACAGGTCAGGAGGTTCCACCAAGAAGAAGAGTTACCACATGTCAGAAGTGTATCAGAACAGGTGATATCGAAAATGTAGGTAAGACAGCAAGACACGGTACATTCTTCGAAATGCTCGGTAACTTCTCATTTGGTGATTACTTCAAAACAGAAGCTATTCACTGGTCATGGGAATTCCTTACAGAGGTTGTAGGTCTTGATCCTGAAAGATTATATCCATCTGTATATTTAGATGATGATGAAGCTTTCGAAATCTGGAATAAGGAAATCGGTGTTCCTGCAGACAGAATTTACAGATTTGGCAAGGAAGACAACTTCTGGGAGCATGGTAAGGGACCTTGCGGACCATGTTCTGAAATTTACTATGACAGAGGTGAGAAGTACGGCACAGGTCCTGAGGACGTAATGGGCGGCGAAGGCGACCGTTTCATGGAAATTTGGAACAACGTATTTACTCAGTTCGAAAATGATGGCGAAGGCAACTACACAGAGCTTTCACAGAAGAACATCGATACAGGTATGGGTCTTGAGAGACTTGCAGTTGTAGTTCAGGATGTAGATTCTATCTTCGACGTAGATACACTTGAGCACCTCAGAAATGAAATCTGCAAGCTTGCAGGCATCGAATACAAGCAGGATCCTGTATCTGATATTTCTATCAGAGTTATTACAGACCATATTCGTTCAGTTACAATGATGGTTAGTGACGGTATCCTTCCATCAAATGAAGGCAGAGGCTACGTTTTAAGAAGATTACTCAGAAGAGCTGCTCGTCACGGCAGATTACTTAAGATTGACGGATTATTCCTTGCAGACTTAGCTAAGGTTGTAATTGCTGATTCCAGTGATGCATATCCACAGCTTGAAGAGAAGAAGGACTTCATCCTTTCAGTTATTGAAAGAGAAGAAGTTAACTTCAACGACACAATCGACAGAGGCCTTGCAATCTTAGATGAGATGATCGAAGACATTAAGAAGGCAGGAGTAACAGAGCTTTCAGGCGAAAATGCATTTAAGCTTTACGATACATATGGATTCCCTATCGATCTTACATTTGAGATTTTAGAGGAAAACGGTATCACTGTTGATATGGACGGCTTCAAGGAAGAGATGGAGAAGCAGAGACAGGCTGCCAGAAGTGCAAGAGCTGAAAGCAACTACATGGGTGCTGAAGAGACAATTTTCGACAACATGGATGCAGCAATCTGTTCAGAATTTGACGGCTATGAAAATCTTGAAGAAAATGGCAAGGTTCTCTGCATTACAAAGAGAGAAGCTCTTGATAACGATACATACAAGGATACAGAAGTAGTTCAGGCTCTTACGGAAGGTGAGCAGGGAACTATCATCGTTGATAAGACACCTTTCTATGGCACAATGGGTGGTCAGGAAGGTGATATCGGTATCATTACTGCTCCGGATGGTGAATTCAAGGTAACATCTACAATTCACATTAAGGGTGGAAGAATCGGTCATATCGGTGTTGTTACATCAGGAATGATTAAGGAAGGCGATACAGTAGATCTTAAGGTAGATGCTGATAACAGAGCAAATACATGTAAGAACCACTCAGCAACTCACCTTCTTCAGGCTGCTCTTAAGAAGGTTCTTGGAAGCCATGTAGAGCAGAAGGGTTCTCTTGTTGACGGAGACAGACTCCGTTTCGACTTCTCACATTTCCAGGGACTTACCGAAGATGAGATTAAGGAAACAGAGCGTATCGTAAACAAGGCTATCGCAGACAACATTCCTGTTGAAACAAAGATTATGTCTCTTGAAGATGCTAAGAAGACAGGCGCTATGGCACTTTTCGGTGAGAAGTACGGCGACGAAGTAAGAGTTGTTGCAATGGGTGATGCTTCTATCGAACTCTGTGGTGGTACTCATGTTAAGAACACAGGTAACATCTCTAACTTCAAGATTATATCTGAAACAGGTATCGCTGCAGGTGTAAGAAGAATTGAAGCTCTTACAGGTGATGCATTAAAGAACTACTACGATGCATTAGAAGAAGAAATCAAGGAAGCTGCATCAATCGTTAAGTCTGAGCCATCAATGCTTCTTAACAAGCTCAACACTCTTATGGAAGACATGAAGAAGCTTCGTGCAGAAAATGAGAGCATTAAGGCTAAGCTTGCAGCAAGTGCAGTTAACTCAGCTGAAAGAGATGAAGAGACAATCGGCGACTACAAGCTCGTAATTCAGAAGCTTGACGGAGTTGCGGCAGGAGAGCTCAGAGACTTAGGCGATAAGATTAAGAACGAAATTGGTTCTGGTGTAATTCTTCTTATCAGTACTGTTGATGGAAATGTTAACCTTCTTGCAATGGCAAGTGATGATGCTGTTAAGGCAGGTGCACACGCAGGTAACCTTATTAAGTCGGTAGCAGGCGCTGTTGGCGGTAAGGGCGGTGGCCGTCCTAACATGGCACAGGCAGGTGGTAAGGATGCAGCTGGAATTGATGCATGTATCGACCTTGCTAAGTCAATTGCTAAGGAGCAGTTAGGCTGATAAATATATTCAGGTTTTATTTGCGAAATAATTTCATATTATCTTAAGAATTCTTAGGATTAATTGTAGTAAATAGTTCTTGACTAACGATATTAATATGCTATAATTGACAAATGCATATTGCTAGTACACTAAGATTTTTCTTAGAAAAAGAAGGGTGGGTTGAGAATGTCAAACGTAATCGTTAAGGAAGGCGAGTCTCTTGATAGCGCTCTTCGTAGATTCAAGAGAAATTGCGCTAAGGCAGGTATCCAGCAGGAAATCCGTAAGCGTGAGCATTATGAAAAGCCTAGCGTTCGTCGTAAAATGAAATCTGAAGCGGCTAGAAAACGTAAGTACAACTAATACCTAGAAACTGTCATCTGCTTTGCAGGTGGCAGTTTTTATATTTTAAGAGAAAAATCGGACGATTTTATGTATAATATTCAACATATGACGTTTTGGATTTCTTAATTGAAAACAACTGTCCAATATAAGAAATTAAAAACAGTAAATGTTTTAGAACATAGATGATTAAAAACGATAAATTTTATAAATCATTTAAATCAGAATATAAAAATAAACCTATGCATAAAAATATTTTATTTTAGCAAAAGGTTTTAATAATAGAAAATACAGACAATAAGGAGCACCAGAAATCAGCTTATGGGAATGATAGAAGCAAGCCTGGAAATTCCTGTGGAATTGGCGGAAATAGTATTCGGACCACTTGACAGATATATCAAAAAAATAGAAAAGACACTTCAGGTTACCGTGTTACAGAGAGACTCATCAATTAAGATTATGGGTAATAACGAAACGGTATCTAAAGCGGTACATGTAATAAAAGCATTAAGTTCCCTTGCGGCTAATAAGGGTGAGCTTACAGAGCAGGATGTTGA
>ERZ857480.56283-NODE-87060-length-17718-cov-7.0000_pt1 | contig 17718 bp, 18 predicted proteins | sample MGYA00519767_ERZ857480 | MGnify/ENA primary metagenome ERZ857480 (study PRJEB31778, sample SAMEA3449210) | human gut metagenome | biome: human gut; feature: human-associated habitat; material: faeces | place: United Kingdom | collected 2010/2012 ...
ATATACACTTATGTAAACGACAAAGAGTAATAAAAATCCACATGCTATGTGGCATTAAAAATGTGCATAAGCATGTGGATAATGTGGATAACTTACTTTCCGAGAAGCTGTTCTCCAATATTTACAACGTCTCCGGCCCCCATAGTTATCAACAGGTCACCCTGTGTACAATTCTCGAGTAAAAAGTTTTCGATTTCATCGAAGGTTGGGAAATATTCACATGGAGTACCAAGATCCGCAATCAGTTTCTGGAGATCAGCGGAGGAAATCCCGAGGTTATCCGTTTCTCTGGCTGCATAGATGTCAGCAAGGACAACATGGTCTGCCAGGGAAAGAGCTTTGGCAAATTCAGGAAGGAGAGCCTTGGTACGGGTATAAGTATGCGGCTGGAATACACACCAGATTTTTTTATGTGGATAATTCTTTGCAGCGTGGAGAGTTGCCTCGATTTCTGTTGGATGATGTGCATAATCGTCAATGATCGTGACTCCGCCGATCTGTCCCTTGTACTGGAATCTTCGGTCTGTTCCGGTAAAGCTCTTAAGTCCCTCAAAAATAACATCATCAGAAAGATCAAGGAGCTGTCCGCAGGCAATGGAGGCCAGTGCGTTGGAAACATTGTGGATTCCCGGAACTTTGAGAGAGCAGGTTCCGATTGGACTGCCGTTATGGAGCACACGGAAGGAAGCGTGTCCGAATTCATCATAAGTGATATTGTCGGCAGTGTAATCTGCTTCTTTCTCCAGACTGTAGGTGATGACCTTACATGGAAGCTCCTTTATGATCTCCTCGTATTTCGGAGTGTCGGCATTGATGATCAGTGCGCCGTCTGCCGGAAGAAGCTCGGCAAATTTGCGGAAAGAATGACGGATGTCATCAATATCCTTAAAGAAATCCAGATGATCAGCATCTATATTGAGGATAATACTGATCTTTGGGAAAAAGCTTAAGAAGCTGTTGGTGTATTCGCATGCTTCGGTAAGGAAGGTCTCTGAATTACCGACACGGATGTTTCCTCCGATTGCCGGAAGGATACCGCCGACACTGATGGTAGGATCACAGTCTCCTTTAAGAAGAATATGAGAGATCATGGAAGTGGTCGTAGTCTTTCCGTGAGTTCCGGATACAGCGATCGGGGTATCGTAGTTGCGCATGATCTGTCCGAGAAGCTGTGCCCTGGTGAGCATTGGGATTCCTTTTTCCTTTGCACAGGAAAATTCAGGGTTGTCCGGATGGATTGCTGCTGTATAGACAACGACATCAACAGAATCCTTAATGTTGGAAGCACGCTGTCCATAGTAGAGAGTTGCACCCTTGCTTTCAAGAAGGGTGGTCAGCGGGCTTTTTTTAGAGTCGGAACCGGAGATGGTAAAGCCCTCCTCCAGGAGAACTTCGGCTAGTCCGCTCATGCTGATTCCGCCAATACCAATAAAATGGACGGCGATTGGTTTGTGAAAGTCTATCTGATACATAATAAAAATCTCCTTATTTTTGCTGAAGAGTTACTTCTTATTTTTAAATATTATACCTCTTGTAGATAAAAATGAAAAGTCCAAGTTTTGATGATAGAAAAAATACGGCGTGAAAATTGAGAAATTGTGCATAATTCACATAGAAAAATGAGATATGGTTCGGAAAATAAAGAAAAGGTGTGCAATAAATATAAAAAAAATAAAATTAATACAAGAAAATTGTAAATAATGTTCACTAATCTGGGGAGATATGATATAATTAGGAAATCAAATATAACAAGAGGTGAGTGCATGATCAAGAAAGAAATGATTGCCATGCTTCTGGCGGGCGGTCAGGGCAGCAGACTTGGAGTATTGACAGCTAAAGTAGCAAAACCAGCGGTCGCCTTTGGGGGAAAATATCGTATCATAGATTTTCCGCTGAGTAACTGTATTAATTCAGGCATTGATACAGTGGGAGTTCTGACTCAGTATCAGCCACTGCGTCTGAACACACATATCGGAATTGGAATCCCGTGGGATCTGGATCGAAATGAAGGCGGTGTGACTGTGCTTCCTCCGTATGAGCGGAGTGACAACAGTGAATGGTATACCGGAACAGCGAATGCAATCTTCCAGAATCTTGATTACATGGAACAGTACAATCCGGATTATGTGCTGATCCTTTCCGGGGATCACATTTATAAGATGGACTATGAGATAATGCTGAATTTCCATAAGGCAAATAAAGCGGATATTACGATTGCATGTATGCCTGTTCCGATGGAAGAAGCAAGCCGATTCGGGATTATGGTGACGGATGAGAAGGGACGTGTGAGGGAATTCGAGGAGAAACCGGAGAAGCCGAGCAGTAATCTGGCTTCCATGGGAATTTACATATTCAGCTGGCCGGTATTGAAGGAAGCTTTGCTGGCACTGAAAGCACAGAGTAACTGTGATTTTGGTAAGCATATCCTTCCTTACTGTAAAGACAAAGGGCAGAGACTTTTTGCCTACGAGTATAATGGCTACTGGAAGGATGTAGGAACTCTGGGTTCCTACTGGGAAGCGAATATGGAACTGATCGACATTGTTCCGGAGTTTAACCTGTATGAAGAATACTGGAGGATTTATACAAGGGGAGATATCATTCCGCCGCAGTACATTGCAGAAGATGCAGTGACGGACTGCTGTCTGATCGGAGAGGGAACGGAGATTTATGGTGAAGTATATCATTCCGTGATCGGACCGAATGTTGTGATCGGAAAGGGAACGGTAGTAAGAGATTCCATTATCATGCGGAATTCTGTGATCGGAGAGAACTCTGTTCTGGACAGGGCAATCATAGCAGAGGACGTCACGATTGGAAATAATACTGTTGTTGGATGCGGAGAAGAAGCAAAGAATGTATTTAAACCTGCTGTTTACGCATTTGGACTTGCTACGATCGGAGAACAGAGTGTCATACCGGACAATGTTAAGATAGGAAGAAACACTGCAATTTCAGGAATTACTACAGCAGAGGATTATCCGGAAGGAATTCTTGAGAGTGGACAGGTGATCAGAGCAAAGGATGGTGAGCAGTCATGAAGGCAATCGGGATTATCCTTGCAGGAGGCAATAACAGCCGCATGCGGGAATTGTCGGACAAGAGAGCAATCGCAGCAATGCCGGTAGCCGGAAGTTACCGCAGTATAGATTTCGCACTGAGCAATATGGCAAATTCGCATATACAGAAGGTTGCCGTTCTGACTCAGTATAATGCAAGGTCTCTGAATGAACATCTGAGTTCATCCAAATGGTGGGATTTTGGACGTAAGCAGGGAGGTCTGTTTGTATTTACACCTACGATCACCAAGGACAACAGTCTGTGGTATCAGGGAACGGCAGATGCTATTTACCAGAATCTTACTTTCCTCAGAAACAGCCATGAGCCGTATGTAGTCATTGCATCCGGTGACTGTATTTATAAGATGGATTACAACAAAGTCCTGGATTTCCATATTTCCAAACGTGCGGATATTACAGTTGTCTGCACAACCTGCAGAGATCAGAGTGAAGTGGAACGCTTTGGTGTAGTCCGCATGAATGACGACTTCAGGATTGAAGAATTTGAAGAGAAACCGATCGTATCCAATTATAATACGATCTCAACCGGTATTTATGTTATCCGGAGAAGACAGTTGATCGAACTGCTGGAGCGGGCTGCCCAGGAAGGCAGACATGATTTTGTAAACGATATTCTTATTCGTTACAAAAACCTCAAACGAATTTACGGCTATAAGATAGATTCCTACTGGAGCAATATTTCCACCGCAGAGGCATATTATCGAACCAATATGGCATTTCTGCAGCCGGAGATCCGGAATTACTTCTTCAGACAGGAACCGTCGATCAAGACAAAGATCGACGATCTGCCGCCGGCAAAATATAATCCGGGAGCGGTCGTAAAGAACAGTCTTGTTGCGAGTGGATGCATTGTTAATGGTACGGTCGAGAATTCTGTACTGTTCAAGGATGTCTATGTCGGCAACAACTGTGTGATCAGGAATTCTGTGATTCTTAACAACGTTTATCTGGGAGATAACGTGCGGCTGGAGAATTGTATCGTGGAAAGCCGCGATACGATCAAGGCAGATTCCTGCTACAGCGCAGAAGACGGAAAGGTCAGAATCGTTGTAGAAAAGAATGAAAGGTACGCATTATAAAATAAATACAAAATACAAGGCAATGCGTGCGTATGAAAGGTGAAAGGGGCAGCAATACAATGAATATTACAGATGTACGTGTGAGAAAGATTGCAAAAGAAGGAAAGATGAAAGCGGTCGTATCGATCACAATAGATGATGAGTTTGTGGTACATGATATCAAGGTGATCGAGGGAGAGAAGGGCCTTTTTATCGCAATGCCGAGCCGCAAGGCAACGGACGGAGAGTATCGTGACATCGCTCATCCGATCAACTCACAGACAAGGGATCGCATCCAGGGTCTGATTCTGGAGAAATACCAGGAACTTCTGGCAGCAGAAGAGGCAGAGGAAGTAGAGGAAGCTGTCGCAGAATAAACACGGTGGCATTGTTTGAAGATGAATTTCAAGTCAGCGTAATTTTTTTGTAATACATATAGTAGATATGTGGTAAAATCGCGACCTTTTATTGAAAATGTTACATGAATGTTACAAAGATTAAATAAAAGTGTTGATTTTATGAAAAAATGTGTTATACTGAGTGTACAAAAAAATTACGAGGTGTTTATATGAAAAGTAAGAAAGTTCTTTCACTGCTGATAACATGTGCAATGACTGCTTCTATGGGAACAACCGTATTCGCTTCTACAGAAGATCAGATAGCCGCAGCACAGGCTCAGAAGCAGGAAGCACAGGCAGGACTTGATCAGACTCAGGCAAACATCAGTGGTCTGGAGAGTAAGAAACAGGAACTCGAATCCTACCTGTCAGAACTGAATTCACAATATAATGAACTGACAGAAAGTATTTCTCAGTTAAGCACACAGGCTGCTGAGAAAGAAGATGAGCTGAATAAAGTCAAGGTTGCCCTTGCCAGTGCACAGAAGGCAGCAATCAAGCAGAAGGAAGCAATGTCTGACCGTATTCAGTACATATATGAGAAGGGCGGTACAACAATGTTTGAGGCACTGATCTCTGCAGGAAGTCTTTCTGAACTCCTGAATCAGGCCAACAGCATTTCCGAACTTTCCAAATATGACAGAAATATGCTTGAGAAATACGAAGCAACCCAGAAGAATATTGCCGAGCAGCAGAAGAAGGTTGAGGATGAATCTGCTTCCATCAACACGATGCTTGCAGAGAAAGGCTCCAAGCAGCAGGAAGTTCAGAATCTTGTTGCAACAACAAGTGATAACATCAGTTCCTACGTAAATCAGATCAGTGCAAACCAGGAAGAGGCAGAGGTTCTTATGGCTCAGGTGAGCAGTGCTGATAATGATATCGCAGTTCTGATGGAGCAGGCTGAGCAGGAGAGAGCAGCAGAAGAGGCGGCAGCAGAAGCTGCAGCACAGGCAGCAGCTGAGGAAGCGGCAAGCGAAGAGGAGTCTTATAGTGAAGATTCTTCCGAATCCGACGAAGATACTTCCAGTGATGAAGCTTATACAGAGGACGAGTCTTCTGATGCTTCCTATACAGAGAATGATTCTGATTCCGAAAGCTCTGATGACAGCTATTCTGATGATGAAGAAGCAGGAACTATTGATGATGACAGTCAGTACACAGACGCATCTGAGGATACATCCAGTGATGATTCTTCTACAGAGGATTCCTCTGATTCCAGCGATGATTCTTCATCTGATAGCAGTTCATCTGATTCTGGTTCATCTGATTCTGGTTCATCTGACTCCAGTCAGGGAACTTATCTTGGAAACTTTAAGCTTACAGCTTACTGTAACTGTGCAACCTGCTGCGGAACAGCAGGAAATGCAACAGCAAGTGGAACTATGCCGGTGGCAGGACGTACTGTAGCCATGGCAGGTGTACCGTTTGGAACAAAGCTCCTTATCAACGGAAACGTTTATACGGTAGAGGATCTTGGAACTCCGTATGGCCATGTAGATATCTACTGCAGCAGTCACAGCGAAGCTCTGAGCTTTGGATTACAGTATGCGGATGTTTACCAGCTGAACTAATATGAATTTACAATAAGAAAGCCTGTACTCTGGGACTACTTGACGATTGGACAAGTAGATCTCAGGGCACAGGCTTTTTTCTTTATATTCAGTCAGAAAGATTTTGGGGTCTATATTAAAGATATGGCACTCCGGGGATTTCCGGATAGCTTCCCATTCCGATGAGCAGTTCCAGACCGACCTGACGCGCTTCAAGGACAGCTGCCTTGACAGCACTTGCATCACCTGAAATTCCAAGAATAACCTCGTTGGAATGGCTGGTTCCGATGCTTGGAGTCATGTAGCAGGTGATGCTTACTGCGGACGCTTTCATTGCGGTATCAGCCATTACAAGGCCGATAGCAGCCGGAGATCCGGCCATGAAGCCAAAGGCTTCCCCGGGAATGGCGTGGAAAGCTTTCTGCAAAGCTGTACCGGCACTGGCAGAAAATGTAAACTCCAGATGACCGGAATCACTGATATAAAGCTCACCGGCGTTTTTCTTGGTGAGTTCAAGGCCGAGTTCGATTGAGTGACGCACATCGGAAACATCATTGCCGCCGATCACGATATAGTTGCCGTGACCGCCCCAGCCCTTGGTATCTCTTGGAAATTCTATGGACAGGACTTCTGTATTGGTTGCTTTTACGGCATCGTCAATTGCAGTGATCTGTCCGGCCGCACCGGTTCGGGAACTAAAAAGTCCGAGGGTATGATATTTCGTTCCTATATTCATTTCTTTTAATAAGGTATCATCAATTCCTGAGATGACCAGACCAATCGTGTCAAGGACAGCAGTTCCGACAAATTCTGTTCTTGAGCAGTGAGTGCTGATACTTTTTACATCTATCATAGTGGATCCTCTTTCCGTCCGCCATAAGTGGGCGGGTTCTTCTGGTTTTTGTGAGTGAATGTTACAGTGAACCTGTTATCTATAATATAGCGTATATCGGAAATTCTTGCAAGAAATTGGAAAATAGAAATTTTTTATTTTTTTTCAAAAAACTGTTGACAATTCAAAAACCATATAATATAATATGTCTTGCGTTGAACAACGTAGGAAAAATAAATAACGAAGTGTGGCTCAGTTTGGTAGAGCGCTGCGTTCGGGACGCAGAGGTCGCAGGTTCAAATCCTGTCACTTCGATTACTTGGCAGGGGCGCCGAAAGCTTTAGAAATAGAGTTTTCGGTGTTTTTCTTTATCTAGGGAATCTCTTGAATAAGAGGTTCCTTTTTTGTATTTGGAATGAAAGTGTTTCATGATGTATCAATAAAGCAAAAACGCTTTGCAGAGATACGATTAGATGTCAGTGGAATAAGTACATTAGTTTTTGGTGATAATGGAAAAATACTGCCAGAGAACAGCACGAAATGGGCTGAGAGAAAAGGAAGTCTATATGAGAAATAAACAGAAGGATTATAAAAGATTTTTGAAAAATTCACCAACATCACAGTGAAAAATCTGTGCGAGTGCAAGGAGTTCACTGACTTTGATGTTCATCCGGTTTGTTTCCAGCTTGGCGTAAGTGCTCTTGGAGATGGGAATTCCCATGAGATTCAGACGGGCAATTACCTGATCCTGCGTGAATCCATTAAGATAACGCACCTGCTGGATGTTTCTGCCGATGTCCAGGTCGGGTCTTATTTTCTGCATTTTGTTTTCCTCATAGATAATATTTCGCAATAAAGAAATATCTATGTATTGATGATAATGAGGAATTCTTTTATAATGTTTCGTAATAGAGAAACATTTATTGTTTATCCTGAAGTAGAAAAAATATAGCATATAAAACGATACAACTGAGTCGATGGAGGAAGTGAAGGACGGTATGGGGACAGAAAAAGAGAACGAATTATCATATTTATGTGGGATGATCCAGAGTGGAAAAATTTCGCATAAAGATGCCATACATTATCTGGATTTGATGAAAGAAGAGTATGAGCTTGAAGAAAAACAGTTTGATGGACTTTATGCAGAGTGGATACGAAACGGAGATATAGGCAGAGAACTGAACAGAATCGGAAAACAGGGAAAGGATCCAGATTCCAGGAAACCGTATGATTATGTTCTGGATGGCCTGTATGAGATGGTGGAATATGGAGAAATAGATCTGGAGATGGTGACAGAAAATCTGTGGGAGGATCCCTATGAGGTGCGAAAAGATCCGGTGAAAGGTTATACGGGGTTTTATCCGGAATTTCCAGGATGCATCGGATACGGAGAGAATCAGGAAATGCTGCGTATGAATATGAAGAAGGCTCTCAGAAACTGGATTTATGCAGCGTATGCACAGTGGACTGAAAGACGGATCATCGGGGGAAAGTGAGAAGGGTATATTGCAAGCTGCAAGCTCATATACATAAGTGATGAGCAAATCCGGGAGGTTCTGGTTTGGCAAAATACCAGCGCTTTGTGGCGTATGTATATGAGTATCAGAAAGGAAAAAAAGGAAATAACTGTGGCTTCATAAAAGTAGAAGCCAGGGAACAAGTGTGCCTGATGGAGGTTCATCTGAGATGCCCAGGCCTGATCGCGGGTATGGAGTGTACTGTCTATGGATTTGTGAGAAGAAAAGGACTGCTGGAAGGGAGCAGAATCGGAAAATTCCGAACAGAAGCCGGCAGAATGGATTGTCTTCTGGAAACACAGACAATGGCAGTCGGGCATGGAAAGATACCACTTGGTGATATGAACGGGATGATCCTCATTCTGGACAGTGGCGGATTTTTTGGAACGGAGTGGGATGACCGACCGATCCGGCCGGAGGATTTCCAGGAGATGACGGAAGAGGCGGAACAGAAAACAGAGCCTGCAAAGGAGGATGAACAGGTTCATACACAGTCTGTGCAGGAATCTGAGATGACAGAGTGTCCGGAGCCTTTGAAACCGCAAAAATATCCGCCGCACAAGCCGGAACCGGGCCGTCCGGAGCCCGCACCTGTTGGTGTACCTTGTGAGGCGTTTGGTGATGGCGAGATGACAGAATGCCGCAGGATTACTATAGATGAACTCTGCCGTCTTGGACGCCGTGTCTGCATGCTTCGAAACAATCGTTTTCTACAGTATGGCTATCATAATTTCGGTCATCTGCTTCTCTGCTGTACTCGCGACGGTCAGTGGATGCTTGGTGTTCCGGGAGCATATGATCAGCAGGAAGGTTTTATGGCAAATATGTTTGGCTTTTCTTATTTCAAAGAGAGCCGAGATATCCAGGTCCCAAAAGGAAAGGGAGGCTACTGGTACCGGTCAGTCGATGCCCCGAATTTCAACTCTTGAGATGGTTTTTAGAAGAATGCTGCGGAAATGTTCCAGTTCTTCCAGAGAATAGCTGCTGAATCCAGGCTGCAGAACTTCATCGGAGTCTTTGTAAGCCTGGAGATAGTAGGCTCTGGCACCCTTCAGCCAAGTTCCGATTTTATAAAAATCATCTTCGCTGTGCAGTTCACGGACAACCGTGGTGCGGAATTCGTAGTCTAGATTTCCGTGCAGCAGGAAGTCAACTGTCTGCTGTACAGAATCCAGGTCAGGGTGAAGAAGACCTGTCAGGGAAGGGTAATTTTGGGGACAGGCTTTGATATCCACGGCAGCCATCTGGATAAGATTTTTCTCGGCAAGATTTTTCAGAACTTCAGGATGGGATCCATTGGTATCCAGTTTGACAGAATATCCTATTTCGTGGATTTTGCGTACAAAGGGCTCCAGATCTGCACTGAGTGTGGGTTCTCCTCCGGAGATGCAGACTCCTTCCAGAATACCGGTTCGCTTCTGCAGGAAATTTAAAACTTCTTCTTCGGAAATTTCCGGTTCGGTAGAAGGGTGCAGGACAAGCGGGCTGTTCTGGCAGAAGGGACACCGGAAATTGCAGCCGCCAAGAAATATGGTTGCGGCGACCCGGCCGGGATAATCAAGCAGGGTAGTTTTGTTCAGACCATGTATATGTGGCATAATTTTCTCTTCTTTCTGAGATGATAATTTTGGAATCAGAACTTCTGGCATTTTAAAAATGAGACCGTTTCCGATTCAGAACTCTGATAATTTATTCTAGTGATTTGACGTTGATTTTGCAAGGGGATTTCTTTATACTGATAACGGAAAAAGGAGGAGAAAGTGTTGACAGAGCAGGAGAAATTTATGAAAGAAGCAATCCGTCAGGCAAAGAAAGCGAGAGCACTGGAAGAAGTTCCGATCGGCTGTGTGATCGTGTCTGAGGGGAAAATTATTGCAAGGGGATATAATCGGAGAAATACGGACAAAAATACATTATCTCATGCAGAACTGAATGCGATCCGTAAAGCGAGCAGGAAGCTCGGCGACTGGCGGCTGGAGGGCTGCACCATGTATGTAACACTGGAACCATGCCAGATGTGTGCAGGTGCACTTGTGCAGTCAAGGATTGATGAAGTAGTGATCGGAAGCATGAATCCCAAAGCGGGATGTGCAGGTTCTGTTCTGAATCTTCTGGAAGTGGAGGGATTTAATCATCAGGTAAAGACGACCAGAGGTGTACTTCAGGAAGAGTGCTCTGCAATGCTGTCTGATTTTTTTAAAGAACTCCGTGAAAAGAAAAAACAGCGTAAAATGCTTGCGAAACAGAAGATACAGCAGATACAGAGCCGCAAACAGTAGAACTTGTTTTTTGCGGAAATCGTGCTATGATAAAACAGAGAGTGAGCGCCGGGGCAGTGTGCCGGATGGCGGTCATATCATGTAATAAACGAGGAGGAAATGAAAATGACAGTAGAAGCATTAAGAAAAGACATGGTTGCAGCCATGAAGGCAAAGGACAAAACAACAAAGGATGCAGTATCTTCTCTGATCTCAGCAGTTAAGAAGGCTGCTATTGATGAAGGGTGCCGCGAGGACGTACCTGAAGCACTGGTTGACCGTGTGATCCTCAAAGAATTAAAAACAGTTAAGGAACAGCTCGATACCTGTCCGGAAAACCGTGACGATCTCCGTGCGGAATATCAGGCAAGATATGATGTAATCGAGAAATATGCGCCGCAGCAGATGAGTGCAGAAGAAATCAGGACATATCTCGAAGAAAAATTTGCAGAAGTTCTTGCAACAAAGAACAAAGGACAGATTATGAAAGCTGTTATGGGTGACCTTAAAGGTAAGGCAGACGGCAAACTTATCAATCAGGTGGTAGCGGAAATCTGCCAGTAAAAAAATACTCCGGGGACAATCTGTCTCCGGAGTATAAAAAATTCTCTCTTTTCCGCGCGCCGCACTTCGAAATGTTCCCATGGACGTTACCTCTACAGTTAACTCGGCCCAGGCACCCTCACGGCACACAAGAGGTTCTGCTTAGTGCTGCTGCATTCCTGCCCTGACACGGTTCACAGAGTCCTGTTGCGTGAGACCCAAACGTCAACGCCACTTATAAAGGGCAGCCCCACAGGAGACAAGCCTCAGATTGGCATCACCCCTGCTGTAGCGGATTGCAGGTACAGGGCACCGCTATCTCCCCGGCTGCGCGGAACTTAAGTATAGACGATTTTTGTATACTTGTCAAGAGGGGGCAAAGTATTATATAATAGAAAACAGATTGCAGATGCTTTTTTGGACTGATTCCATAAATAACTGTAAAATCTACTTTAGATAAAAAATCATGCGCTATGAGGAGGAACTGTTCTATGATCAAAAGAATCGGAATGTTAACAAGTGGCGGTGACTGCCAGGCTTTAAATGCCACAATGAGAGGTGTTGTGAAGGCTCTGTCTAATACAGTGGATGACCTGGAGGTTTACGGCTTTGACGATGGATACAAAGGACTGATCTACGGCAAGTACCGTATGCTGACTGCAAAAGATTTCTCCGGTATTCTGACAAGAGGAGGAACTATTCTTGGTACTTCCCGTCAGCCGTTTAAGCTGATGCGTGTGCCGGATGAGAAAGGTCTGGATAAGGTTGAGGCTATGAAGCAGACTTACTATAAGCTCTGCCTGGACTGTCTTGTCATCCTTGGAGGAAACGGAACGCAGAAAACAGCTAATCTGTTACGGGAAGAGGGATTGAATATCATTCATCTTCCGAAGACCATTGATAATGACATCTATGGTACAGATATGACATTTGGATTCCAGAGCGCAGTAAATATTGCCACAAACGCAATTGACTGTATCCATACAACAGCAACTTCTCATGGCCGTGTATTTATTGTGGAGATCATGGGTCATAAGGTTGGAAGCCTGACCCTTCATGCAGGTATCGCAGGTGGTGCAGATATTATCCTGATTCCTGAAATTCCGTATGATATCAAGAAGGTATGTGCTGCAATTGACAAACGTAATAAGGAAGGCAAACGCTTCACGATCCTTGCAGTAGCAGAAGGTGCGATCTCCAGGGAGGATGCAGAACTTCCGAAGAAGAAATACAAAGAGAAACTCGAAGAAAGAGCGAAGAAATATCCGTCCGTTTCTTATGAGATCGCAGATCAGATCAACAAGGTTATCGGAAGTGAAGTCCGTGTAACAGTTCCGGGTCACATTCAGCGTGGTGGTGAGCCGTGTCCGTATGACCGAGTTCTTTCTACAAGAATCGGCGCAGGTGCGGCAGAAGCTATCCTGGATGAGGAATATGGCATTATGGTTGGCATCATCAATGGCAAGATCAAGAGAATCCCACTTGCAGAATGTGCAGGCAAGCTCAAGATGGTTTCTCCTAAGGATCAGATCGTTAAAGCTGCCAAGCAGATCGGTATCAGCTTTGGAGACTGATCACTGCAGGACAAAGAGTAAACAGTAACGAATAACTGCCGCCGCGGGAGTTTTCCTGCGGCGGTTTAATGCCTGGATAAACGGTGGTAAAAGAATATGCCAGGCTGGAAAAGGAGTGTAGTTATTTATGAGTTATACTGCCCTGTACCGAAAGTTCCGACCTGATAATTTTGCTGATGTCAAAGGGCAGGATCACATTGTGACAACGTTGACAAATCAGATCAATGCCAGCCGTATCGGACATGCTTATCTGTTCTGCGGGACGAGAGGTACCGGTAAGACAACGGTGGCGAAGATTCTGGCGAAGGCAGTGAACTGTCAGCATCCTGTCAATGGAAGTCCCTGCAACGAATGTGAGATGTGCAGAGCAATCCAGGCAGGAACTTCCATGAATGTGATTGAGATCGATGCCGCATCCAACAATGGCGTGGATAATATCCGTGAGATTCGTGAGGAAGTGACTTATCGTCCTACAGAGGGTAATTATAAGGTGTATATCATCGATGAGGTGCATATGCTTTCTACGGGAGCCTTTAATGCCCTGCTTAAGACACTGGAGGAACCACCTTCCTATGTGATTTTTATACTGGCTACGACGGAGGCGCATAAGATTCCGATCACGATTCTTTCCAGATGCCAGAGATATGATTTTCACAGGATTTCAATCGATACAATCGCAGACAGACTGACGGAACTTCTTCATGCAGAAGGAGTGGAAGCAGAAGAAAAGGCGGTTCGCTATGTGGCGAAGGCCGGTGATGGTTCCATGCGAGATGCCCTGAGTCTTCTGGACCAGTGTATTGCTTTCTATCTGGGCCAGACACTGACTTATGATAAAGTTCTGGAAGTTTTGGGAGCTGTAGACACCGAAGTGTTCAGTAAGCTTTTAAGGAAGGTTCTGACCGGTGATGTAACCGCGGCAATCCGTATTCTGGAGGAGCTTATCGTAGGAGGAAGGGAACTGAGCCAGTTTGTAGGAGATTTTACATGGTATATGCGAAATCTTCTTCTGGTCAAAACTTCCGACAATCCGGAGGAAGCAATTGATGTTTCGTCTGAGAATCTCAGACTTCTTAAAGAGGAGAGTGAGATGACGGACATTGATACACTTATGCGGTATATCCGTGTTTTTTCTGAACTCTCAAATCAGATTCGATTTGCCACACAGAAACGTGTTCTGGTAGAAATTGCTCTGATCAAACTCTGCCGGCCGGCGATGGAGACAAATCTTGATTCTGTTTTGGATCGTATTCGGGTACTGGAGCAGAGAATTGATGAGCGGCCGGCTCAGCAGGTGGTTGTCCGAAGCGGCGATGAGTCCGTGACAGAAATGCGGAAGGAACCGGTAGTACCACCTCAGAAAGCGGCACCGGAGGATCTGCAGAAGATCGTGGCAGGATGGAAGGTGATCGTTGGTCAGACAACGGCAGCATTCAAGCAGGCACTTCTGCAGTCTGTGCCAAAGTACAATGGGGAAACCGGTGAACCGGTGCTGTATGTGGAATTTCAGACTCCGTTAGGACGGCTGTATCCGGATGATTCTGATGCGAAGAAGGAATTACAGGAAATCATAGAGAAACAATTGGGTAAAAGCATTGAACTGCATATGCTTGTGGCAGAAGATCATCAGCAGACAAATCTGTCTCAGATCACAGTGGATCAGGCGATCCGCGAAAATATCCATATGGATGTTCAGATAGAAGAAGAACCGGGTTCACACCTGGAAGACTAAAATAAAATGATATGGAGGAATAAAAGTTATGGCAAAACGTGGAGGATTTCCGGGCATGGGTATGCCTGGCAACATGAACAATTTAATGAAACAGGCTCAGAAAATGCAGCGCCAGATGGAAGAGAATCAGAAGGCACTGGAAGAAAAAGAATTCACAGCAACTGCGGGTGGTGGAGCTGTAGAGGTGACAATTTCCGGTAAACGTGAGGTTACCAAAGTTAAGCTTGATGAAGAAGTTGTAGACCCGGACGATATCGAAATGCTGGAAGATTTAATCGTGGCTGCTACAAACGAGGCGCTTCGTAAAGTAGAGGAGGAATCCGCAGCAGTAATGTCAAAACTGACAGGAGGACTTGGCGGCCTTGGCGGAGGCCTTCCGTTCTGATGGAATATTACAGCACACATATCAATAAGCTGATAGAACAGCTTTCCCATCTGCCGGGGATTGGACCGAAGTCTGCACAGCGGCTGGCTTTTCATATCATGAATATGCCGAAGGACCAGGTGGGACAGCTGGCGGCTTCCATCACGGAAGCCAGAGAGAAGGTCTGCTACTGCAAGAACTGCTGCACGCTGACAGATCAGGAGCTTTGCCCGATCTGCAGCAATCCGAAGAGGGATGCCGGCACGATTATGGTAGTGGAGAATACAAGGGATCTGGCTGCGTATGAGAAGACCGGCAAGTATGATGGAGTATATCATGTGCTTCACGGTGCAATCTCACCGATGCTTGGAATCGGGCCAGATGATATCCGCCTCAGGGAACTGATGCAGAGGTTGCAGAAGGATGATATAAAAGAAGTGATCATTGCGACAAACTCCAGTCTGGAGGGTGAAACGACAGCAATGTATATAAGCAAGCTGATCAAACCTACAGGAATCAAAGTTACCAGGATCGCCAGTGGCGTACCGGTGGGCGGAGATCTGGAATACATTGATGAAGTGACACTGCTCCGTGCACTGGAGGGCAGAGTGCAGCTTTGATAACAGAAAGAGGGGATGAACTTTGGCGAAAAAAAAGGTGACTTCCTCCCAGGTGGCAGAAAAAGCCGGGGTTTCTCAGGCTACGGTATCCATGATTCTTAATCGCAGAAATAATGTTTCTTTTTCAGAAGAAACCATTGAGAAGGTAGAACGTGCTGCCAGAGAACTGGGATATGAACTGCCGCATCGAAAACATAAGAACAACAGCAAAAAAGAAAAACTAATCGTTGTTTTTTGTCCGACCCTTACCAGTCCATATTATGTTCTACTGCTTCAGGGAATCGAGTCCGTGGCAAACGAAAAGGGATATGGCGTCTTTATCTGCAATACGCAGCGAGATGCCAGACTGGAAGAGCGATATCTGAGGATGATCGGAAATATAGAACCGCAGGGGATCATTTATGCCTGCAATCCTCATCCGGATTTCCAGCAAAAAGTAGAAGAACTGGCAAGAAGAATTCCACTGGTCATCATCAGCAACAAAGAAAAGACAACAACCGTGGATGCGATCAATCAGGATAACACAATGGTGGGAAGACTGATGGCGAGACATCTTCTGGATCTGGGACACAGAGATGTGGCATTTATCACACCACCGCTGACCAGAAGGCAGTGGCAGCGATCCAGAAGAATCGATGGTTTTGTAAAAGAATACGAAAAAGAAGGACTTGGCGGTCATGTTTTGATCAAGGCAGCAGATGAGTCGATAGACCGGAGGATGCCGCGAATGGATTCGGAATATTCCATGGGATATCAGCTTACGATGGAGCTTCTCAGGGAACAGAAGCAGTTCACCGCGATTGCCGGACAGAATGATATGATGGCAATAGGCGCTATTGATGCACTGGAGAAGTCCAGAATACGTGTTCCAAAGGATGTCTCTGTAATCGGATGTGATGATATTTTTTATTCCAGTATCCGGAGACTTTCCCTGACGACGATCGATCATTTTGTCGCACTTAAGGGCAGAGATGCCTGTGATATTATCATAAGAAAGATCACTACAAATGATCAGTTTTACACGGGGCTTCAGCCGACAAGCCTTTATAATATTGAATACACACCGAAGCTGATCGCCCGCAAAACGACAACTTATGCAAAAACCTCCGGTATTTCAAAGCCAGTAAAATAAGAAAAAATAAATATACTGAATAAAATTATTATTAATAATTTTTGACTTGCAGCTGTGGAAAGCGTGAAAAAACCGTAAACTGTACATAGATTTATACCAAAAGCACGGAATTTCCGCGGAAAAGTATTAATAAAAAGTAAAATTATTAATAGAAAAATTATTAATAATTTTGCCCCTCCTTGACCTGAAAAAACTATCTGTTATAATGAAATCATCAAAGCGATGTTAGCAAAAACGCAGAATTCAGGAGGGAATATAATCATGAGATTTTTTATTGACACAGCAAATGTAGAGGATATCCGTAAAGCAAATGATATGGGAATTATCTGTGGCGTTACCACAAATCCGTCCCTGATCGCCAAAGAGGGAAGAGATTTCAATGAAGTAATCAAAGAAATTACAGAAATCGTAGATGGACCGATCAGCGGTGAAGTAAAAGCTACCACAACAGATGCAGAGGGAATGATCGCAGAAGGACGTGAGATCGCCAAAATCCATCCAAACATGGTAGTTAAGATTCCTATGACAGTAGAAGGACTGAAAGCAGTTAAAGTTCTTTCCAAAGAAGGAATCAAAACAAACGTAACACTTATCTTTACTGCAAATCAGGCTTTACTTGCTGCAAGAGCAGGTGCTACATATGTATCCCCATTCCTTGGAAGACTTGATGATATTTCTACAGATGGACTTCCACTGATCCGTCAGATCGTTGAAATGTTCGAGGTAGCCGGAATCACAACACAGATCATCTGTGCAAGTGTTCGTCACCCGATCCATGTAACAGAATGTGCTCTGGCAGGTGCTGATATCGCAACAGTACCATACAAGGTTCTTGAGCAGATGACCAAACATCCTCTGACAGATGCAGGAATCGAGAAATTCCAGAAAGACTACAAAGCAGTATTTGGTGAGTAACTGTTCACAGGTAATATCCCTAAAATACTGGCGATGATATATATTGCTTGACGAATGCTGAGATTGGTTGTAGCATGAGTCTGTCGTAAACTAATAAAAGGAGAATTAGATCATGGAGAAATTAGAACTTCAGAAAATTGCG